>Ga0209631_10001230_pt1 | contig 33226 bp, 40 predicted proteins | sample COG_08_FD_184752 | JGI IMG/M metagenome (GOLD analysis project Ga0209631, IMG submission 184752) | Pelagic Microbial community sample from North Sea - COGITO 998_met_08 (SPAdes) (version 2) | ecosystem: Environmental > Aquatic > Marine > Neritic zone/Coastal water | place: Helgoland, sampling... | reverse complement strand
TGTAGAACTTGAATTTTGGCAAGTAGAAAAAGCTGAAGAGGAATAATTTAATATGTCAAAGAAAGCTGTCGGACTAATCAAATTGCAATTACCTGCTGGAGCCGCAAACCCGGCTCCGCCTGTTGGACCTGCTCTAGGTGCCCAGGGTGTAAACATCATGGGTTTTTGCAAAGAATTTAACGCCAAAACTAAGGATAAAGCTGGGTTAATCTTGCCTGTGGTCATAACTGTATATGCAGATCGCTCCTTTAGTTTTATTTTAAAATCCCCCCCAGCATCTGTGCTTCTTAAAAAAGCTGCAGGTCTAGCAAAAGGCTCATCTATCCCTAACCGTGACAAAGTTGGTAAGGTCACTCGTGATCAAGTTCTCGAAATTGTTAATACCAAAAAAGATGACCTTAATGCCAACAGTGATGATGCTGCATGTCGTATCATTGAAGGAACTGCCCGCAGTATGGGTATAGAAATAATTTAGCCCTCACGGAATACCTATGAAATCCCGAAGCAAAAGATACAAGAGTTCTGCAAGCAGCATAACTTCCGAGACTAACAACTTGAGCGACGCCCTTGTTGCTCTGCAAAAGTTTGACCCAGTGAAGTTTGATGAATCAATTGAAGTCTCTGTTTCCTTAGGAGTTGATCCTAAACAGAGTTCACAAGCTGTTCGTGGAACGGTAAACCTACCTCATGGTAGCGGTAAAGACATCAAAGTTTTGGTCTTCACTGACAAAGCAGATGAAGCCTTGGCTGCAGGAGCTGATTTTGCTGGACTGGATGATATGATTAAGAAGGTTAAAGATGGTTGGGTAGGCTTTGATGTTGCTCTATCTACAACAAGTGCGATGAAAGAAGTACGCTCAGTTGCTAGAGTGCTTGGCCCTCGCGGATTGATGCCCACCCCTAAAGCAGGAACTGTAACCGACGACCTTGCAACAGCTGTGAAGGATGTGAAATCTGGCCGTGTTGAGTTCAAGATGGATAAAACAGGTGCTCTCGCTGTTCTTGTTGGCAAGCGTTCATTCGAACATCCCCAATTGCTTGAAAACGCTCAAGCTGCTATTGACGCAGTTAACTCAGCAAGACCGGAAGGGTTCAAGGGTAAGTTTATAAAGAATGTTCACATAAGTAGTACAATGAGCCCGAGTTTAGCCATTGATCTCAACTAATTTAAGAAAATACATAAATGAGACCCGAAAAAGAATATCTTATTAAAGAAGCTAGCGATCACTTAGAAAAATCTACTTTTTTCTTTCTAACCGATTACAAGGGTATTAACTCGGAAGAAACTTCTGAGTTAAGAGCAAAACTTGCAGAACGTGGAGCTGAATTTCATGTAGTAAAGAACACATCTTTAAGGCTTGCTGCTAAAGAAAAGAATCTTCCAGATTTGGGAGAATTTTTATCCGGACATACAGCCATTGTAGTTGGTGGTGACGATGCATCTGGTGTTGCTAAAGATCTTGGTAAATATTTTAAATCTAAAGAGAAAGTTTCCGTTAAGGCAGGAGTGCTTGGCGACCGTGCTTTAAACGCTCAAGAGGTAAAGAAACTAGCTCAGTTGCCTAGTTTAGAAATTATACGAGCTCAACTTCTTTCACTCGTAAATACTCCGGCTACTCAAGTTGTATCTATTTTAAATCAACCAGCTCGCGGTCTTCTTAATGTGCTGCAAGCAAAAACCAAAGATTCTTAATTTTGGGTCTCTTCTTTTAGATCCATTTTCACCACCAACCGTTAACCACCAACCTAGAAGATATTAGGAGCAAAGCTCTTAAACGCCGAAATGGTACTAATGCTATTCAGGCAAGGAGGTAACTAATTATGTCAGATATATCCAAAGAACAAGTAATCGATTGGCTTAGTGGCCAGTCAGTAATTGAAATTGCCGATCTCGTCAAAGAGCTCGAAGAAAAGTGGGGAGTTAGCGCTGCTGCTCCTGCAGCTATCGCTGTTGCTGCTCCTGCTGGTGGAGGCGATGGAGACGGAGCCTCTGCTGAAGAGAAGACTGAGTTCGATGTTATCCTTACCGAAATGGGAGGTAATAAAATTGCAGTCATTAAAGAAGTCCGAGCAATCACCGGACTTGGTTTAAAAGAAGCCAAAGAATTGGTTGAAGGTGCACCTAAACCAGTCAAGGAAGGTGTCTCCAAAGACGAAGCTGAAGAAGTATCCAAGAAACTTGAAACTGCTGGAGCAAAAGCAGAAATCAAGTAATGTTTTTCTTGCTTTAATTTAATTTGGTTTAGCCGTCCGGTAATTGTACCGGCGGCTTTTCCTTTTATATTTCTCTCTCTTAATCCCTTCTGCCCCTCTCCCCGTTATGGAATCATCGAAAAGACAAAACTTCGGAAAATTACAGGAAGTCATTGATCCGCCTAATCTCATCCAAAATCAAGTAGATTCATTTCATAACTTTTTGCAACGGGAAGTGCCTGCTACCCACCGTCAGCATGATGGTCTTGAGGCAGTATTTCGGGAGATTTTTCCTATTTTAAGCTACGATGAAAAATCAAGGCTTGAATATGTTAGCTACACGATTGGAGAGTCAAAACTTTCAGAGGTTGAATGTATTGATCAAAAAAGTACATACTCTGCCCCTCTCCAAGTAAAACTTAGGCTTAGATTAGAAGTAGAAGGTCAAAATAAACCCTTTTACAGCGAAGAAGAAATTTTTATGGGCGAATTGCCCATCATTACAGAACGTGGCTCCTTTATCATTAATGGTGCTGAACGAGTAGTTGTAAGCCAACTTCATCGTTCACCCGGTGTTAGCTTTGAAGAATCTGTTCATACCAGTGGGAAAACTTTGCATGGCTTTCGCATTATACCAGATAGAGGCACTTGGATAGAGGCACAATTCGATCAGCACGAATTGCTCTATGTTTACCTCGATCGCAGAAGAAGGCGTAGAAAGTTTTTAATTACAACTTTCCTGCGCGCCCTTATGGATTGGGATCCAGAAAAAGACAAAGATTCGGATCACAAAATTATAGACCTCTTTTATAATATAGAAACTCTATCTATTGAAGATCTCGTTAAGAAAGAAAATGTTTCTAATTATGTGCTTATCGAGCCTATGTTTGATCGAGCGAAAGGTGTTGTTTTAGCAAAAGCTTTTGAGCCTTTAACCAAGACATATCTTCGTGCTTTCATTAAGGCTGGAGAAAAATCTCTACAAGCCATTGATACCAGTGTTGATGACGGTGCTATTATTCGTTGTTTAAAGAAAGACACCTCTAAAAACAAAGAAGAAGCATTAAAAGAAATTTATAAAAAACTACGCCCAGGCGAACCACCACACAAAGCTAATGCCGAGGCTTTGATTAATAGACTTTTTCTTGATACGAAAAGGTATGATTTAGCTAAGGTGGGTAGGCATATGCTCAATTTGAAGTTAGGGCTCGATTCACCATTGGAAGTAAGAGTCACAACCGTAGAAGATTTAGTAGCCGCAACCCGAAAGCTTACTGATCTGAAGCGGGGAAAAACGGATGAGCAAATGGCTCGTGAAGATGCCGGTTCTATCTTCGATATGGGGATAGATGATATCGACCACTTGGGAAATCGTCGTGTTCGTACTGTTGGTGAACTACTTGCCAATGTTTGCCGTAGTGGATTAGCCCGGACTGAGCGAGTTGTTAGAGAACGCATGACTCTTTATGACCAAGGCGTTGAAAGTTTGTCTCCTGGAAAGTTGATAAACCCAAAGGCATTAACTACTGTAATCAGAGACTTTTTTGCACGCAGTCAACTTAGTCAGTTCATGGACCAAATCAATCCGTTAGCTGAGATGACTCATAAAAGAAGACTCTCAGCGTTGGGGCCAGGAGGACTTAATCGGGAAAGAGCTGGATTTGAAGTTCGTGATGTTCACCCTACTCATTATGGACGAATTTGTCCAATTGAGACCCCTGAAGGACCAAATATCGGATTGATTAATACCCTTTCTACCTATGCAAAAATAGATCAATTTGGATTTCTTCAATCTCCTTACCATCGTGTTAGTAAAGGGGTTGTAGACAAGAATCCCAAAAATGTAGTTTATTTAAATGCTTTTGAGGAAGAAAAGTATATTATCGCTCAGGCTAATAGTGAGATAGATGCTAAAACCCTAAAGTTACAGGGTAGACCTACATGTCGCTATCGCGATCAAGTTCAAGAATATGATCGTGAAGATATAAACTTCATGGATGTATCCCCTAAACAAGTAGTCTCTGTTGCTGCTGGGCTCATTCCATTTATTGAGCACGATGATGCGAACCGAGCTTTAATGGGAGCAAACATGCAACGACAAGCGGTTCCTCTTTTAAAAACTGAGGCACCTTTTGTGGGAACGGGTATTGAAAGCAAAGTTGCTGAAGACTCGAAAACTGTTACCGTATCTGAGTCTGAAGGAGTGGTAGCGATTGCTGATGGAAATCGAATTGTTGTATCTGACGATGGAACTTTACCACCACGCTTCCTCAAGGAGCCAAGAAGCGATCATAAAAGAGGAATTTATTGTTATGACCTTCGAAAATACCTTCGCTCAAACTCTGGTACCTGCTTTAATCAAAAGCCAATTGTCCGAAAAGGAGACAAGGTAATCCTTGGACAAGCTTTAGCAGATGGCGCAAGTACGGATAATGGAGAACTGGCAATAGGACGTAACATCCTCGTCGCATTCATGCCATGGAAGGGGTATAATTTCGAAGATGCTATTCTAATCTCAGAAAAAATTGTTAAGGACGACATTTACACTTCAATACATATTGAAGAATTCGAAGTTACTGCTAGAGATACGAAGTTAGGACCGGAAGAAATAACTCGCGATATTCCTAATGCCGGAGAAGAAGCATTACGTAACCTTGATCATTTGGGCATAGTCCGAATTGGTGCTGAAGTTAAACCGAGTGATATTTTGGTTGGCAAAATTACTCCTAAAAGCGAAACGGACTTAGCACCCGAGGAAAAACTACTTCGTGCTATTTTTGGTGAAAAAGCTGCGGATGTTAAGGATAGTTCTCTTAGGGTTCCCTCTGGAACCCAAGGAATTGTTATGGATATTAAAATATCCAGTCGTACGGATGCCGAGCAAGAGAAGTTATCTCCATCAGATTTTCGTCGTCAATTGAAGCAAATTAAGGAGGATTTCAGAAACCAAACAGAAGACTTGCGGGCTCAATTGACTGAGTCCTTGTCTAACATTTTATTGGGAGAAAAAATACCTTTAAATGTAACAAATTCAGAAACGGGAGACATCATTATCCCAGCAAATCGCAAGATTACCAAAACCTTGTTGCGTAGGCTGTCTTCTGTACATCGTTTTATCGATATTCCCCCCTCCCCTGTTAGGATTAAAGTTTTCGAAATTATTGAAAGTTACGAGTCCAAGTTCCAAGATCTTGAAGATGACAGAGAACGAAAAGTGGAGGCTATTGAGCAAGGTGATTCGATTGATCAAGGAGCAATAAAAAATGTTCGTGTCTTTGTCGCTAAGAAGCAAAAAATGCGTGTTGGAGACAAAATGGCCGGCCGTCACGGAAATAAGGGCGTTGTTGCAAAAATTGTTCCTGAGGAAGATATGCCATTTCTTCCCGATGGAACGCCGATTGAAATTTGTCTTAATCCCTTAGGTGTGCCTAGTCGGATGAATGTTGGGCAGGTCTTAGAAACTCACCTTGGTTGGGCTTGTAAAAAACTTGGTCTTAAAGTTGCGACCCCAATCTTTGATGGTATGCCTGAATCTAAGATTCAAGAATACCTCAAGGAGGCAAAGCTGCCAGAAAATGGTAAGTCTACACTCTATGACGGTTGTACAGGTGAAGCCTTCTACCAAAAGATCGTGGTTGGTTATATGTACATGCTTAAACTTAACCACCTAGTAACAAGTAAGATTCATGCTCGTGCAGTCGGCCCTTACAGTCTTATCACACAACAACCTCTTGGAGGAAAAGCACAGTATGGTGGACAAAGGTTTGGTGAAATGGAAGTTTGGGCATTAGAGGCTTATGGAGCAGCTTATACATTGCAGGAAATTCTAACGGTCAAATCCGATGACGTTCTTGGCAGAACCAAAATCTATGAATCCTTAGTTAAAGGGGATAATTCTTTACAAGCTGGTACACCCCAGTCTTTCAATGTTCTAATGAAGGAAATGCAAAGCCTTTGCTTAGACATTCGCGTACGCGGGGAAGATGGTTTGTAAATTTATTAAGCCAAAGAATATCCGAAATTTAAATTTTAAGCAGTATATATTATGAGCGTAGAAGCATTAAACGAAGCACTTGGAGTAGATGTTGGACCAATGGATCGAGTATCCATAACCGTAGCTGACCCTGACATTATTCGTTCTTGGTCTAAGGGTGAAGTTAAGAATCCCGAAACCATTAACTATCGTACATTTAAACCAGAGCCAGGTGGATTATTTTGTCAAAAGATTTTTGGACCTGTTCGAGATTATGAATGTGCTTGCGGCAAATACAAAAGGATAAAGTACAAGGGAGTCGTGTGCGACCGTTGTGGTGTAGAGGTTACTGTATCAAGGGTGCGTCGTGACAGAATGGGGCACATAGAACTTGCAGTCCCAGTTTCTCACATATGGTTTTTAAAGAGTATGCCCAGTCGCTTGGGATTACTCATGAATATGACCGCTAAAAGTTTGGAGCGCGTTCTTTATTATGAGCAATATCTCGTAACAGACCCGGGTAATACTCCCCTAGAGGACAGGCAATTATTATCAGATAAAGAATATCGTGAGGCTGTCGATGAGTATGGTGACGAATTTGAGGCAAAAATGGGAGCAGAGGCAGTCCGTGATGTCCTCAGTCGCCTCGACTTGCAGGATGAATTGGATGAGTTGTACGACCAAATCCACGACACTAAGTCAAAGCAAATGAAGAAAAAACTCGCCAGTCGCTTGCGAGTGATTAAGGGCTTTCTTCAATCTGAAGCTTCACCTGAATGGATGGTTCTTGAATCTATACCAGTCATTCCACCAGACCTTCGTCCGCTCGTACCACTTGAAGGTGGGAGATTTGCAACTAGTGATTTGAACGATCTTTATCGCAGGGTTATTAACCGTAATAATCGCCTAAAGAATCTTCTTCAGCTCAAAACTCCAGATGTCATTATCCACAATGAAAAAAGAATGCTTCAGGAGGCGGTTGATGCATTATTTGACAATGGAAGACATGGACGGGCTATAACTGGATCTGGTAATCGTCCATTAAAATCATTGAGTGACATGCTCAAAGGAAAACAGGGACGTTTTCGTCAAAATCTTTTAGGAAAACGTGTAGATTATTCTGGAAGATCTGTGATTGTAATTGGGCCAGAGCTTAAATTACATCAATGCGGATTGCCCAAGAAAATGGCCCTTATTTTATTTGAGCCGTTTATCATTCGTAGGCTTAAAGAGTTGGGTTTTGTTCATACGGTGCGTGGAGCCCGTAAAATGATCGAAACACGCTCACCAGAAGTGTGGGATATTTTGGAAGAGGTTACCAAAGGCCACCCTGTATTGCTAAACCGTGCCCCTACTCTGCACCGGCTTTCGATTCAGGCTTTCGAACCTGTTTTAATTGAGGGTAATGCTATCCGTGTTCACCCTTTGGTTTGTACTGCATATAATGCTGACTTTGACGGAGATCAGATGGCAGTGCATGTACCGCTTTCAGTTGAAGCAATCATGGAGGCTAAATTGTTAATGATGGCTTCCCATAATATCTTTTCTCCATCAAGTGGGAAACCGATTCTTACTCCTTCTCAGGATATTGTACTTGGATCGTACTTTCTTACCATGAACCCCAAGAAAGAGATGCCTGCGGCCGATGTACGAGTGCCTATAATCGGATCACTTGAAGAAGCACTTAGTGCATTGCAGGACGGAGCTCTAAAACTTCACGATTGGATTGATCTGCAAAACCCAGACAAAGGAAAGACAACTCATTTCGGTATACCTGGAAGGAGTGTTGTGAGGGCAACTGTTGGTCGAGTTCTTTTCAATACCATCTGGCCTGAAGAACTTGGATTTTTTAACAAGCCCGCTCTCAAAGGCGACTTAGGGGATTTAATCTTAGAAACTTATCGCTTAACCGGAAAAGAAAGCACCATAAATGCTCTGGATAAACTCAAAGAAATGGGTTTTGAGATGGCCACTAAAGCGGGTATTTCCATCGGTATTTTTGATATGATAATACCAGATGAGAAAAAGGACCGTATTGTTGTAGCAAGAAAAGAAATTGATAAAATTGAAGATCAATTCAGGAAGGGCATTATTACTCGTGGGGAAAGGCATAATAAGATTATTGATGTGTGGACAACCGCGACGGATGACATTGCAAAGAATGTATTTACTTCACTTGATGACAACCTGGGCAAAGATACCATAAACCCTGTATACCTAATGATGGATTCGGGGGCTCGAGGAAACAGGCAGCAGGTTCGTCAGCTTTGTGGAATGCGTGGATTAATGGCTAAGCCATCTGGTGAGATTATTGAACAGCCAATTCTATCATCATTTCGTGAAGGTCTTTCGGTTTTGGAATATTTCATGTCCACTCACGGAGCTCGAAAGGGTCTAGCTGATACTGCCCTTAAAACCGCAGACGCTGGATATCTGACTAGGAAACTTTGTGATGTGGCAATGGACTGTGTTATTGCCATGGAAGACGATGGTCGGCGAGATGGGGTTGTCAAGAAAGCGATTATGGAAGGTGACAATGAAATTGTCCCATTGCGCGATCGAATCATCGGTCGTTACTCTTCCGAAGATATTGCGAATCCTTCTAACCCTAGCGAAACATTAGTTTCTTCCGGCTCTCTTATAACTGAAGAAATTGCAGATAATTTGGACGCCTCTGGTATCACTCGGGTCCGAGTAATGTCTCCTTTATCAACTCGTATTAAAAACGGGATGACTTCTCTGGAATACGGGATTGATCCTTCCACAAATGGGCTGGTTAAAGAAGGTTCGGCCGTAGGTATTATTGCCGCACAATCTATTGGAGAGCCTGGTACTCAGTTAACGATGCGTACCTTCCATATCGGGGGAATTGCCAGTGCTGGCCGGGAAGAACCAGTTATCCATATCAGAAAAGCCGGAAAACTTAGGTTTGTTGGTTTGCGATTGGTAACTTTGGCTAATGGCCAGCAGGTAACCCTTAATAAAACTGGATCGATTCAAATTTTAGACCCTGATGGACGGATTGTAGATGATTATCCTGTTCCTGCGGGAGCTCTTCTTCATTTTAAGGATAATGAAGATGTAGAAGAATCCACACTTCTTGCTCAATGGGATCCATACAATATCCCTATTCTTTCTGAGAAGAAAGGAATGATTGGTTTTGAAGATATGCTACCTGGCGTAACTACTAAAGTAGAGAAGGATGCTTCAGGGGGTAAGTCAATGGTTGTGATTGAGCACAAGGAAGACTTAAATCCCCAGATTATAGTCAAAGATTCTTCAGGCAAGGCAATCGCCACTTATTCGGTACCAACTGGAGCTCAAGTTGCCGTTGATGAGGGTACGCGTATTGATGCGGGGTCTATTATCGCTAAGACTCCTCGCCAAGCTTCCAAAACTCAAGATATCACAGGTGGTTTACCGCGTGTGGCTGAACTATTTGAAGCCCGCAGGCCAAAAGAAGCCAATGTTGGTCAAATGGCAAAGATTGATGGCATTATTACTGAAGCAGGCACATTGCGCTCCAAAAAACGCCTACTGGTGACCAACGAGGACACTGGTCAAGTTGAAGAACATCTCATTCCTCATGGTAAGCACGTTTTGGTTCAACATGGTGACTTGGTTCATAAGGGCCAATTAATAACTGAAGGGGCAAAGGATCCGCACGAGATACTTGAAATTTTAGGGCCTTCTGCGGTTCAGGAATACTTGATAGAAGAGATTCAAAAGGTCTATCGTTTGCAAGGTGTTACCATTAATGATAAACATTTGGAGGTCATCATTTCTCGCATGCTCTTTAAAATTCGTATCACTGATCCGGGTGATGCAGAACTTTTTTGGGGCGACCAAGTGGATAGGTTTGCGTTCTTGGATACAAATGAATCTATTGCACAAAAAGGAGGTAAGCCTGCCGAAGCAGAACCAATATTACTTGGAATTACCAAGGCATCACTAGAAACAGACAGTTTTATTTCTGCCGCATCGTTTCAAGAAACGACTAAGGTGCTAACTAATGCAGCAACTCTTGGAAAAGTTGACGATTTAAACGGGTTTAAAGAGAACGTGATTATGGGGCATTTAATTCCTGCTGGTACAGGTTTGCCGAAATGGCGACGCTTGAAAGTCGACAGCCTTGGTGCTGCTGCCTCCGAATCGATGACTGCCTAATTTCAAACTGCATTCATTTATAGCTTGAACTTATTGAAATTAAATTTACTTTAGATCCTTTACCCTCAAATATTCACTATGCCCACGATCAATCAATTGGTACGAAAAAATCGTCGTTTGCAAAAATCTAAGACGAAATCTCCCGCTTTAAAGGCATGTCCTTTTCGTAGAGGCGTTTGTGTTCAAGTAACTACACGTACTCCAAAGAAACCGAATTCGGCAGTACGAAAAGTTGCTAAAGTCCGATTGACCACTGGTTATGAAGTTATTGCTTACATTCCAGATGAAGGTCACAACCTGCAGGAGCACAGTATTGTTCTGCTTCGCGGAGGAAGAGTTAAAGATTTAAATGGTGTGCGTTACCACATTGTCCGAGGTACTTTAGATTGCCAAGGTGTTGAGAAAAGACGTCGAAGTCGTTCTAAATACGGAGTTAAAAAACCTAAAAGCTAATTTATTATGTCTCGTCGTCGTCAAGCTAACAAGCGCCCTGTACTTCCTGATCCCCGTCATGGAAGTACTTTAATCAGTTCTTTAATCAACATGGTTATGTTCAGCGGGAAAAAATCTGTTGCTCAACGTGTAGTTTATACTGCTATCGAAAAGATGGCCGAGAAATTAGAAAAAGGAAACCCAGTAGATCTAGTCTTGGGCGCACTTGAAAACATTCGCCCGAAAATTGAGGTGAAAAGTCGCCGTGTTGGTGGTGCAACCTATCAAGTTCCAATTGAGGTTGCATTTGAACGCCAGCAAAGCCTTGCATTTCGTTGGGTTGTAAATGCTGCTTCATCTCGCAAGGGCACCCCAATGGCTGAAGCCCTAGCCAACGAACTTATTGATGCTTACAACAACACTGGCTCTGTTGTGAAGAAACGCGAGGAAACACATAAAATGGCTCAAGCCAATCGTGCTTTTGCTCATTTGCGCTGGTAATTTTTGTCATGACTGCAGTACTAGAACCCTCTTCAGCTAATTCTTCGATTCGTAACACAATCCTTGAGCATACTCGTAATATTGGTATCGCAGCTCACATTGATGCTGGGAAAACTACATGTACTGAAAGAGTTTTATTTTACTCAGGCGTAGTACACAAAATTGGTGAGGTCCACGAAGGTAACGCTACAACTGACTGGATGGAGCAAGAAAGAGAGCGTGGTATTACAATCACTTCTGCTGCTATTTCTTGTGGATGGACTACTTCAGAAGGCCCTTTTGCTGGAATTGATCATCGAATCAATATTATTGATACACCCGGTCACGTAGATTTTACAGCTGAAGTTGAGAGATCTCTTAGGGTTTTAGATGGTGCCGTAGCCGTATTTACTTCAGTGGAAGGTGTTCAGCCTCAATCTGAAACAGTTTGGAGGCAAATGGACAAGTATCATGTCCCGCGCCTTGCTTTTATCAATAAAATGGATCGTATGGGATCTGACTTTTTGTCTGCCCTTCAGACCATGCGTGATAAACTTGGTGCAAATGCCCATCCCCTCTTTTTGTCAATAGGTGCTGAGGAAAACTTTAAGGGTTTAATTGATCTCGTCAAAATGGTTGCTTATATTTACGACGAATCAGATGAAAGTGGTGTAAAATTTGATACTGTCGATATTCCTACCGATCACATCGATCAGGCAAATGAGTATCGAGAATCCTTGATTGAAGCGGTGTCTGATTTTGATGATGATATTGCAAATAAATATCTCGAGGGAGAGGACATTTCTGAAGATGAATTACGCCTAGCAATTCGCAAAGCAACTATTTCAATTAAGTTTGTTGGAGTAATTCCGGGTAGTGCATTTAAAAACAAGGGTGTTCAAATGCTTATGGATGCTGTGGTTGATTACCTCCCCTGCCCCTTAGATTTACCACCGATGAAAGGTGAAGATTCTGATGAAAATCCTGTGGAAGTTGCTCCAGATGACTCCAAGCAAGTAGCCGGACTCGCCTTTAAGCTCATGACAGATCCTTTCGTGGGTAAATTAGTTTTTTATCGTGTTTATCAAGGTTCATTAAAAAAAGGTTCTACACTTTATAACCCTCGCACTCGTAAATCAGAACGGGTTTCGCGGCTTATGATTATGAAAGCTGATGCACGCGAAGACATTGATGTTGCTTACTCTGGAGACATCTGTGCTCTAATCGGCGTCAAGGATGTTGTAACGGGTGACACATTATGTGACAAATCCTTAGACCTTCGCCTGGAACCTCCTACTTTTCCCGAGCCAGTGATCTCTATGTCTATTGAGCCAGCAACAAAGGCAGACCAAGAGAAAATGTCAATTGGCCTCCAAAGGCTTTCCGAAGAAGATCCTACCTTCGGACTTTCAAGTAATGAAGAAACTGGCCAAACGATTATAGCTGGCATGGGTGAATTGCACCTTGATATTATCAGGGATCGATTATTCCGTGAATTCAAAGTTGAAGCTACTGCTGGCAAACCCCAAATTGCATACCGTGAAACAATCACCTCTTCATCGGAGGGTGTTGGTAAGTTTGTTCGCCAATCCGGTGGCCGGGGTCAGTATGGCCATGCAGTAATTCAAATCGAGAGTTTAGAAAAAGGTAAGGGTATTGAGTTGGAAAACAAGATCGTAGGAGGATCTATTCCTAAAGAGTTTATCAAACCTACTATGGATGGCATTAAAGAAGCTGCTCAAGGTGGTGTGATTGCTGGATACCCCGTTATCGATTTTAAGGTTTCACTAGTTGACGGATCATTTCACGATGTCGACTCCTCTGAAATGGCTTTCAAGATGGCTGGAATTTTTGCTTTTAAAGATGCCATGAAGAAAGCAACACCAATTCTTTTAGAACCTATCATGAAAGTCGAAGTTTCTACACCTGATGAATATCAGGGTGAACTTATTGGAGACCTAAACCGACGTCGCGGACAGATCCAAGGCATGGAATCTCGTGGTACCGTTTGTATTATTGATGCCTTTGTTCCTCTTGAAAACATGTTTGGATATTCTACAGACATGCGATCACTTTCCTCTGGAAGGGCGGATTATTCTATGACTCCTTCGCACTTTGATCAGGTACCACAAAACCTGATACAGAACATCGTTGAAACCTCTTCTCGCGAACCAGCAAGAAGCTAAATTATGAACGGACACAAAATACGCATTAAATTAAAAGGTTTTGATTACCGGGTAATAGACCAGTCTGCATCTGATATTGTCGATACGGCAAAAAGAACTGGTGCACGTGTTGCCGGACCTATTCCCATGCCAACAAGAATCGAGCGATACACAGTTAATCGTTCCCCTCATGTTGATAAAAAGTCTATGGATCAATTTGAGCTTCGTACTCACAAAAGACTCATCGATATAATTGAACCAACCGTACAGACTGTAGACGAACTTAAAAAGCTAAACTTACCTGCAGGTGTAGAAATCAGCATCAACGTTTAACCTCTCTCCACTATCTAATAAATTAACTCCAAACCCCTTTAAAGCAGGTCTCTTAAAGAACATATGTTCGCCTGCCGCTTAAAGAATGAAACTTGAACTTTTAGGAAAAAAGCTTGGGATGTCCCAAGTCTACGACGAAGACAATAATCTTGTCCCTGTTACCATTATCGAAGCTGGTCCATGCCCGGTTCTTCAGGTGAAAACAGTGGAAACAGATGGTTACGCCTCTGTACAAATTGGTTATAATCCAAAGGGCAAAAGTCCCAATAAAGCCAACCGCGCATCAAAGGGCCATGCTGCTAAGGCAAAGTCTGAGCCTCAGCACTTATCAAAAGAATTTCGCCTACCAGCTGATCATCAGTTTGAGGCAGGAAACTCTATCACAGTTACTGACTTTGCTGATATTTCAATGGTTGATGTTGTTTCAACAACCAAGGGAAAAGGTTTTCAGGGCGTAGTCAAAAGATGGAATTTCGGTGGAGGCCCAGCCTCTCATGGTTCTATGTTTCATCGCCGTGGTGGATCTTACGGATTGTGCCAATGGCCTGGTCGTGTTTTTAAGAATAAGAAAATGCCTGGGCACATGGGTGATGTGCAGCGCACTACCCAAAATCTAAAGGTTGTAAAAACTATTCCTGAGAAAAATTTAATTTTGATCAAGGGTAGCGTTCCTGGTCATAAAGGAGGGATTTTATCCATTCGTGTGGCTAAAAAACTCAAGACTTCAAAGTAGAATTTTAAGATGAAATTAAAATTGTTTAAATCTGACGGTTCTTCATCAAAAGAAACGACTATTAATAATTTCCCTTCTTTAGAGGATGGCAAAGGTGTTGATGCTTTGCGTCAATGTGTTTTAGCAGTCAGGGCAAACTTACGACAAGGAAACGCTTCAACTAAGACGCGTGCTGAAGTTGCTGGTTCCGGGAAAAAAATCTACCGTCAAAAAGGCCTCGGTACAGGTCGTGCTGGGGACAAAAATGCTATACAACGTAGAGGTGGTGGAGTTTCCTTTGGACCCAAACCACGCTCCTACTCTCAGAAAGTTAATGGCAAGGTTCGTAAGCTAGCTCTAACTCGTGCTTTAATAGATCTAGCTACCGAGGGTTCCATTTCTCTAATTGAAGATTGGTCGGTCAAGTCCCACAAAACCAAAGATTTTGCCAGTCTTCTTAATACGATCGGTTCCGATGGTAAAACTCTTATTATAGGAGAAAACTTTGATAAGAATATTAGCTTGGCAGCAAGAAATTTACCAAAAGTTAAACTTAGTAAAGCGATTGATGTAAACGCACTCGACTTGGTTGGAACCAAGCAAGTGGTTTCAAGTTTGCAGGGAATGAATTCTTTAGTTGCCAAAATAACTAACTCACCAAGCGATAATTCATGAAAGAACCAGTAACTATTCTTAAAGAGGCTTTGCTTACAGAAAAAGCTACCATGCTTTCGGCAAACTTAAACCAGTATGTTTTTTCGGTTTATCCGCAAGCCACTAAGACTAATGTCAAAAATGCAATTGAACAGACCTTTGGTGTTAAGGTTACTAAGGTTAATACATTGATTCAAAAACCTAAGACTAAACGTGATCGAATGCGCAGAGGAAAACTTGGTTACACTGCTCTGAGTAAAAAAGCCATTATTACCTTGAAAGCTGGAGACAGCATTGATCTCGCATAGTAAAAGAATTTTATCATGGCTATTTTACAACAAAAACCCGTTACTCCTAGCGGTCGATTTTATCTTAAAAATAAACAGGAACTCTCAAAAAAGAGACCTGAAAAATCCTTAACTTCTGGACATCACAGAAAAAAAGGAAGAAACAGCTACGGACGGATTACAAGTAGGCGAAGAGGGGGTGGTCACAAACGACTTTATCGTCAAATTGATTTTAGAAGAGAGCGTGTTGATCAACCTTCTGAAGTTATTGCGATTGAATATGATCCTAACCGTACTGCTAACCTTGCTCTTATTCAATACAAGGATGGTGAAAAAGCTTATATTCTTGCACCTGAACAAGTTGAGGTTGGTCATATATTGTTGAGCTCTAACGAAAGCATTGAGTTTAAGACAGGAAATGCGATGCCCTTAAAGTTTTTGCCTATGGGTACTAAAGTTCATTGTGTAGAAATGCTTCCAGGAGCAGGTGCAAAAATTTGCAGATCCGCAGGAAGCGAGGCCCGTTTAATTTCCATTGATGGGGATTCTGCCTCATTGAAAATTCCAAGCGGTGAAATTCGTTTAGTTAAATCAAATTGCCGAGCAACCATTGGTGCGGTCGGGAATAGTAATCATCAAAAAGCAACCATTGGTAAAGCGGGAAGAAATCGTTGGAAGGGTCGTCGCCCGAGGGTTCGTGGTGTTGCAATGAATCCCGTTGATCATCCTATGGGTGGTGGTGAAGGTAAGACTTCTGGCGGTGGTCACCCATCTTCTCCATGGGGTCAACTTTCTAAAGGTTTCCCGACTCGCAAGAAATCTAAACAATCTAATTCAATGATCATTACTCGCAGGAATGGTCGCCGGGTAAAATAATTTATTATGACAAGATCTATTAAAAAAGGTTTCTTCGTTGATCCTCATCTTATTAAGAAGGTTCAAAAAGCCCAAGATAGTGGAGATCGCAAACCGATTAAGACATGGTCTCGCCGTTCCACAATTACTCCAGACTTTGTAGGGCTTAATTTCACTGTTCATAATGGTAAGAATTTTTTACCAGTTTATGTTTCTGAAAACATGGTCGGTCACAAGTTGGGAGAGTTTTCCGCCACGCGTACTTTTAAGTCTCATAATCCTCATACACAAAAGTAGATATGGAAATAAAATCATACTCCAAATACATGAGGATTTCCCCCAAGAAAGCCCGTGAAGTGGCCAGAGTTTTACCCGGTCGAAAAGCAACTGAAGGATTGTCTCTTTTGAAATACATTCCTCGTAAAGCTGCCCGCATGCTCGATAAAACCTTGAAGTCCGCTATGGCCAATGCAGAAAACAACGCCAACTTAAACGCGGACGATCTTTTTATTAGCGAAGCCATAGTTGAGGAAGGGCCAGCTTTAAAGCGTTTCCGCCCGTGTGCAAGAGGTTCTGCTCATCCATATAAAAAACGCATGAGTCATTTGCGTATAACTTTAACTGACGAGAAAATTTAAGATATGGGACAAAAAGTAAATCCTATCGGCTTTAGATTAAGCGTTCGTAGAAATTGGAGTGCTCGTTGGTACGCCAATAAGTTCGAGTATTCTTCTTTTATGAAAGAAGATAATGCCATTCGCGGTTTTTTAGAAAAGAAACTTCGCTATGCTTCTGTTCCTCGTATTGTAATCGAAAGAGCATCTACCCGGACTCGGGTTACTATTTGGTCTGCTCGTCCTGGAATTGTGATCGGCAGGAAAGGCCAAGAGCTTGATTCCCTAAGGGATTCCTTAAACCGAACAGTAGGGAAAGAAGTACGCTTAGAAATTCAAGAAATTAAGAAGCCCGACCTGGTAGCTTCTTTAGTTGCTGAGAGTGTCGCTCTCCAACTTGAGCGCAGAATTGCTTTCCGTAGAGCGATGAAAAAAGCCGTTCAAACGACTATGTCAATGGGTGCAGAGGGAATAAGAATCCAATGTGCAGGTCGCTTAGCTGGTGCTGATATTGCTAGAACCGAACAACAGCGTGAAGGTCGAGTACCTTTACACACTTTACGCGAGAATATTGATTACGGATTAGTCGAAGCAAATACAGTATATGGTATTATTGGTATCAAATGCTGGATATGCCTTAAGGACGAAGATAAAATTTTCTAAACCAATTGTCTTATGCCTAAACTCTTACCATCACGTACTAAATACAGGAAAGTCCACAGAGGCAGAATTCGTGGTTCTGCATCTAGAGGCAACACAGTTGCTTTTGGCGAATTCGGAATCCAATCGCTTTCACGTGGAAGAATGACATCAAACCAAATTGAAGCTGCTCGTGTGACCATTAATCGTCACCTAAAGCGTAAAGGTAAAGTTTGGATCAGGGTGTTTCCTCACAAACCTGTTACGAAAAAACCTGCAGAAACACGTCAAGGTAAAGGAAAGGGTCCAGTTGATCATTGGGTTGCTGTTATCAAACCTGGTCATGTGCTATTTGAAATTGCAGGCTGTTCTCTTACTTTAGCCCGAGAAGCGTTGGGATTAGCAGACGCTAAACTCCCCTTCCGGTGCCGATTAGTAACTCGTGCACGTTCCTACTAGATTTAGTAATGAAAATGTCTGAAATTATAGATCTTTCCTCACAGGAAATTGAAAAGAAACTTAGGGAACTTGGTGAGGAGCTTCTCCAACTTCAAGTTCGGAAACAAACTGGACAGGTAGAGAAACCTCACATGATTAAATCCATTAGAAGAGATCGTGCCCGTTTGTTAACCCAACTCCAAGTTGCAAAAAATCAAACAACTTAAAGATTTTAAATGACTGAAAATACAAATAGAAACGATCGAAAACAATTAATCGGAATTGTTCGTTCGAAGACGGGTGATAAGTCCATCAAGGTGGTTTATGAGTACAAAACCCCCCACCCCTTGTACAAAAAAGAAATTCGGCGCAAAACAACCGTTCATGCTCATGATGAAGAGAATCTTTCCAATGTGGGTGACAAGGTACGAATTGTTTCTTCCCGTCCTTTGAGCAAACTCAAACGTTGGCGTGTATTGGAATTGATTGAAAAAGCACCCACTATTTAAGGCATCACCATGATTCAATTACTTAGCAGATTACAAGTGGCCGACAATACCGGTGCCAAGCAAGTCCGTATGATTCGCCGCCTTGGTCAACTTAAGAATACAGCGGGTGTGGGTGACATAATCGTTTGTCATGTTAAAGAGAGTTCTGTGGATGCTTCGGTTAAAAAAGGTAGTGTCGTACGAGCTGTTGTTGTTCGAACGAAATCTCCCATGAGGCGACGCGATGGAAGTTACCTACGTTTTGACGAAAACGCATGTGTTATTGTTAACAACGACGGATCTCCCAAGGGAACTCGTATATTTGGCCCTGTAGCGAGAGAATTACGTCAGAAGTTTATGAAAATCATATCTCTTGCCCCCGAGGTACTTTAAAAATGGCTAACAAATTAAAAAAAGGTAACGAAGTCGTCGTAATTGCTGGCGACCACAAAGGCAGCAAAGGAAAAATTCTTGAAGTCCTGCGTGAAAAAAATCGTGTTTTAGTTGAGGGAGTAAACCTCGTGAAAAAGCACGAAAGAAAAACTCAAGACAACCCTCAAGGTTCGATTGTCGAGAGAGAGGCATCCATCCATTTATCAAATGTCAAAAAGGCAAGCTGATCTATTTTTAAGCAGTCATGAATACTCCAGAACTAAAAGAAGTTTACACTAAAACTGTCGTTCCCGCTTTAATGAAAAAGTTGGGCTTTGTAAATGTGCACCAAGTACCCAAAATTGAAAAGATTGTACTCAATTCTTCTTTTGGTGCTGAAATGGATAAAAACGGAGTTAAAGACCTTAAGAATGACATTGCGAATATTTCCGGTCAGGCTCCGGTTGTTGTTAAGGCTAAAATTAGTGTATCTAACTTTAAGTTGCGCCAAGGAATGCCAGTCGGGGTCAAGGTAACCTTAAGAGGCAATCAAATGTGGGAATTCCTTTATCGCCTTATTGCCATTTCTTTACCAAACATTCGCGATTTCCGTGGAGTTCGTGCAAAACTAGACGGCAATGGAAATTATTCTCTTGGCGTTACTGATCACAGTATCTTTCCTGAAATTAATGTTGAGAGACAACGAGTCAATGTAGGCTTAGATATTTGCATTACAACGACTGCAAAAAACGATGAAGAAGGAATGGAACTGCTTCAACTTCTCGGCATGCCTTTTCGCAAACAGGCACCTCAAACCACAGAAAAAGCTGCTTAAACTACAAATTTTACTACTATGGCTAAGAAATCAGCAATACAAAGAAATGTGAAGCGAGCTAAGATGGTCGCTCGCTATTCTGCAAAACGTGAGGCTTTGAAAAAGGTTTTATCCGACCCCAATACGAGTGAAGAAGATTTTTACACTGCTCAGGCTAAGTTAACTAAACTTCCCAAAAACTCGTCTCCCGTACGTTTGGTCAATCGCTGTTCCCTTACCGGTAGACCTCGAGCTGTATTACGCAAATTTGGATTATCTCGTATATCCTTTCGCGAACTTGCTCTTCAAGGCAAGGTGCCTGGTGTGATTAAAGCTTCTTGGTAACCCCAAATTATTTATATATTATGTCTGTTCACGATACCATAGGAGATTTTATTACAGTAATTCGAAATGCTGGTTCGGCAGGAAAGTCAAGTTGCTCTTATCCGCATTCTAATCTTAGAGCTGGATTGGCCAAGGTTCTCAAGGATCGAGGATTTGTTACTGATTGCAGTGAATCCGCAAATGAAAAGGGTTTCAAGTCAATCGAGATCAAGTTAAAATATGTTTCAGGTAAACATGCAATAAAAGGCATTAAACGAATCAGTACGCCCGGTCGAAGGTCGTATTGCGGCTACAGGGAAATTCCTAGCGTTTTGGGTGGCCTTGGAATTTCCATTATTAGTACACCACAAGGAATTATTGATAATCGTACTGCTCGGAAAGAGAAACTTGGCGGCGAGTTACTTTGCAGCGTTTGGTAGGAGATTTAATATGAGCAGAATAGGAAATTTACCAATACCAATTCCATCAGGAGTTAGTGTTACTACGGATAACAATGTTGTTAAAGTTAAAGGGCCCAAGGGAGAATTAGAGCAGGATCTCATCGAGTCAATAAGTTTGGATATCTCCGAACAGGAAATCATTGTTAAACCTAAGGACCAAAACAGAGGAACTCGTGCTATCCAAGGAACAATGCGTTCACTAATAGCCAATATGGTCATAGGTGTAGTTACACCTTACAGTAAGGATTTATTAATCGAAGGTGTTGGTTTTCGTGCTGCGGTTAAGGGTACTGAGGTAGGCCTAGAACTTGGTTACTCTCACCCCATTAATCATCCAATTCCCGAAGGGGTTAGTGTTACTGTAGCTGATAATGTTAAGATACATGTGGAAGGTCCCGATAAACAAAAGGTAGGTCAATTAGCTGCGGAAATTAAAAACTACTACCCTGTCGAGCCTTACAAGGGAAAAGGCGTACGTATTGTTGGGGATTATGTCCGTCGCAAAGAAGGTAAGAAATCAGCTTAATTAATATATTATGAATTTAGGAAAAAAAAGAGAGCTTTTGCAGAAAAGAAGATGGCGAATTCGCAAGAAAATTGTTGGTACCCAAAGTCGTCCACGATTAACCGTTCGATTCACCAATAAAAATATCCATGCTCAATGCATTGATGATGAATCCTCGAATACTTTGTTAGCCGTATCAACTAATGAAAAAGATCTGAAAAGTTGTTTACCCAATTTATCTGGATCCGAAAAGGTTGGTGCTGTCATTGGTAAACGCCTTAAGGAAGCTGGTTATAAAAGCCTTGTTTTTGACCGTTCCGGAAGAAAATACCATGGTTGTGTAAAAGTTTTCGCTGATACGGTTCGTAAAGCAGGATTGGAGTTTTAATTGTAATGGCTGATAAAAGAAATAAATCTCGTAAGTCCCCGGAAAAAGTTATTCCGGAGGAGGATGAACTTTTTGAAAAAGTAGTGCACGTAAATCGTTGTGCAAAAGTTGTAAAGGGTGGACGCAGGTTTAGTTTTGCGGCCTTGGTTGTAGTCGGTGACCAAAAAGGTAATGTCGGTTACGGTTATGGAAAAGCCCAAATGGTTCCAGATGCGATTCGCAAAGGAACTGAACAAGCCAAAAAGTCAATGTTACCAGTTTCGCTTGCAGGTGAGACAATACCTCACTCTATACTTTCTAACTTCGATGGAGGTAAGGTTCTCTTAAAGCCTGCGAGAAAAGGAACAGGTATCATTGCAGGCGGAGGAGTCCGTGCTGTCCTAGAGGCTGCAGGCGTTAAGAACATTTTATCTAAGTCACTCGGTTCGAACAACCCCTTGTCTGTTGTTGCGGCTACCATGAAGGGTTTACGCGATTTACGGACTGCTGAAGAAATTTCGTTAATCAGAGGCGAAACAGTCAAAGGTCCTTCATTTACAAGTGAAGTAGAAGCCCCTGTCCTACCTGCCAGTTCATAATCTCTTCTGTTTAAATTTTTATGAAAGAACATAACTTACCATCTGGTGCAAATCGCACTAAAAGAAGATTGGGCAGAGGTGAAGGTAATGGACACGGGAAAACTTGTTGCCGTGGTCATAAAGGTGCAGGTGCTCGATCTGGGTACTCCCTTCGTGCAGGTTTTGAGGGAGGGCAAATGCCTTTGTACAGAAAACTTCCTCAAAGAGGATTCAATCGAGCTCGTTTTCAAACCGATATAGCTGTTGTAAACCTTAGTAAACTTAATGATCTAAACTCGGACAAGGTGAACCTTGAAACTCTCAAAGCTGCAGGTTTAATTCGTTCAAATGCTAAGTTTGTAAAAATTCTCGGATCTGGAGATATTTCAAAAGCTATACAGGTAGAAGTAAATTTTGCCTCCGCTTCAGCTGCCAAGAAAATTGAAGCTGCTGGTGGCAGTGTGACCCTAGCCTAATTTTCAGATGCTCTCTGCTTTCACCAACTCTTTAAAAATACCTGAGCTCAGGCAGAAGATTTTCTTCACCTTGGCTTTGTTGTTTATCGCAAGAGTCGGAGCAAATATTCCTTTACCAGGAGTTGATCCTTCTCCGATAAAAGAGTTTTTCGAACTTAGGGAGCAAACTCGTAGTGATACCGGCGGAAATGATATATTAGGTTTCTACAATATGTTTACGGGTGGTGCACTCCTCAATGGTGCCCTTTTTGCACTAGGTATCATGCCTTACATTAGCGCATCTATCATTATGCAACTTATGGGAGCAGTCTTCCCCCATCTTGCTAGATTGCAGCAAGAAGGTGAGCCAGGTAGACAAAAAATATCCCAGTACACAAGATATCTCACGATAATAATCTGTCTTGTCCAAGGGGGCCTACTAGCTGTTGCTTTACGAGATAGTCCTGGGAGTTTGATAACGGGCTTTAACCCTTCAGAAATTGGTTTAGATGGCCAACCTTTAGGCAATATAGTTGTAGCTTCTTCTCAAAGCCTCTTTCTCATCAATTCTATCATTTTTCTTACAACGGGTTCCCTTATCCTTATGTGGCTTGGCGAGCAAATTACTCAAAGAGGTATTGGAAATGGTATTTCGTTGCTTATAACAGTTGGTATCCTTGCTGATCTGCCCAAGGCTCTGGCAGACGCATATTCCTTAGTTTTTCTTGCGCCTGCTGAAGACAACATGGTCATTGTTAAAGCGGCACTTATGATTGGATTGTTTCTTTTAGTTGTAGGTGGAATTATTGCTGTAACACAGGCACAACGTAAAATACCGGTACAATACGCTAAACGAATGGTTGGAAGAAAAGTCTTTGGCGGGCAAAGTTCCTTTCTACCTTTAAAAGTGAATTATGCAGGAGTAATGCCTGTAATCTTTGCTAGTGCTATTCTTATGTTCCCAGCACAGCTTCTTAGAACCCTGGGTGCAGCTATCGCTGATTCTCCCAATGAAACAAATTGGGCAATTGATTTGGCAAATGCATTTGCTGGTCGTGGATGGTTTTATTACTTGGTTTATGGCGGTCTAATACTTGTATTCAGTTACTTCTGGGTTTCGATAATGTTCAAACCTGTTCAGATTGCAGATGATTTAAAGAAGAATGGCGGCTATGTTCCTGGGGTAAGGCCAGGTGAGCATACTGCAAGGTTCCTGGACTTTGTGATGACTCGGCTAACTTTAGCTGGTGCAGTTTTCTTAACCATCATTGCCGTTTTTCCCGACTTCATATTCAAGACAGCCAATGTTTCCTACAATGTAGCCACCTTTTTTGGAGGTACTGGAATGTTAATTATTGTTGGTGTAGTGCTCGATACAATGCGTCAAATTGAGACATTTTTGTTACAGAGGCATTATGATGGATTTCTTCGTAAAGGAAGAATTCGCGGTCGTTCGGCCACTTCGAACAGAGGTATTGAATCCCTTGAACTCAAAGACTTTGAAGCACAATGGAGACCCCTCATTATCATTTCAATTGCACTATTTGCATTTGGGTTACTCGCTTATTTTTTTAAGGGAGTCTAGAAATTTGTAATCTTTAAAAATATAAAATTATGGCCAGATTATTAGGAGTAGATATCCCAAACCGTAAGAAAATTGCATACTCTTTGCGATATGTTTACGGGATTGGACCAACCAGAGCACACAAAATTCTTGAGGAAACAGGAATCGATCCTGATAAACGTACTCAAGAGTTATCGGAACAAGACCTAAGTCTTATAAGCAATTATATTATCGATAATAAAGTTATGGTTGAAGGCGACCTCCGTCGTCAAATCACCAATAACCTAAAGCGTTTACAGAGCATTCGTAGCTACCGCGGACTCAGGCACCAAAGAGGTTTACCTGTTCGTGGACAGCGTACAATAACCAATGCAAGAACCCGTAAAGGTGGCCGCAAGACCGTTGGTGTAGTTCGTAAGAGCTAATCCTTACAACCCAAAATTTCATGACCGAAGACGAAGAAAAAGTAAATAATGAGGAACAGGTATCTCCTGAACCTGCCGAAAAGTCAGCCTCAACAGCTACTGAGAGTGCCAGTTCCCCTTCAGATCAACCTAGCGAAGCAAAACCCGAAAAAAAGGAAGAGTCTGCTGCTGATTTGCTTGGTGCTAACATAGAACAGGTAAAGATACGAAAAGCTAAGGGTAGTAAAAACATAACTTCTGGAATTTGTTATGTTGTGGCTACTTTTAATAATACCAAGGTATCTTTTACTGACATTAAAGGTAATGTAATTTCTTGGTCGAGCTCTGGAAAATGCAATTTCAGAGGGTCAAGAAAATCCACTGCATACGCAGCACAAATTGTAACTCAAGATGCAGGTAAAGTTGCTATGTCTCACGGAATGAAGGAAGTTCTAGTTAAGGTTAAAGGTCCAGGTATGGGCCGAGATTCAGCAATACGAGCCTTACAAAGCTTAGGTTTCAATGTTTCCGCCATTATTGATGTCACTCCTGTCCCCCATAACGGCTGTCGGCCACCTAAAAGGCGTCGGGTTTAACTTTCCCCTTATCCACCTTATTTAAAATGTCACGATATACAGGACCAACCACTCGCATAAATCGCCGTTTTGGAATGGCGATTTTTCCTGCGAATAAATCTTTTGAGCGCCGTACCTATCCTCCCGGACAACACGGACCTAATTTCCGTAGAAAAGCCAGCGATTACAGCGCCAGGCTTTTGGAAAAGCAAAAGTTGCGTATGATGTACGGCCTTACCGAAAAGCAATTCCGTAATCTTTTTCAAAAAGCAAAAAGAAGGCCTGGCATAACCAGTGAAAACTTTCTTACTTATTTGGAGACGCGTCTCGACAATGTGGTATATCGATCTGGTTTTGCCAAGACTCGCCAATCAGCCCGTCAATTTGTTAACCACGGACACTTATTGGTTAATGGGAGTAAAGTAGATATTCCCAGTTATGTCGTTTCTGTTGGTGATGTTTTGACCGTTCGGGAAAAAACTTCCTCTCGCCAAGTAGCAACCCGCAACTTGGATGGTTCACAATACAATAACACCCCACCATGGATTGAGGTTAAATCTGACTCCTTGCAATGCACCGTGTCTAGGTTGCCTCAGCCTGATGAACTTGAACAAAGTATTAATGTACAACTCGTCGTTGAGTTTTACAGTCGCTAATTTTAACCATACCCAAAACCGACTATTACCATGGCTACAAGACTTGGAAAATTCGAACTACCAAACCGTTTAATCAAAGAGGAAGAAACTGCTACAGATAAGTTTGCAAAGTTTATTGCTGATCCTTTCGAAACTGGCTACGGACATACCGTAGGTAATGCCTTTCGCCGCGTTCTTCTTAGTTCAATAGAAGGTGCCGCTATCTCTTCATTGAAGATGGATGGAGTTCAACATGAGTTTCAGAGTGTAGATGGTGTCGTCGAGGATGTTACTGATATCGTGCTTAATCTTAAAAAAGTACTAATCATAAGTCACAAGGCAGAATCTGTTGTTATCACTTTAGATGTTGAAAAAGAAGGTGAGGTAACCGCAGGCGACATTTCCCCAATAGAAGGCATAGAAATAATTAACCCAGAACAGGTAATTCTGACTACTGATCGGAAACAAAAAGTATTTGCCGAATTGAATGTTACTGTTGGCCGAGGTTTTTGTTTGGGTGAGGATAGTAAAGAGGATAACCAACCAATTGGGATGATCAATGTGGATGCTCTTTACAGCCCTGTAAAACTAGTCAAATACGATGTGCAAAACACTCGGGTTGGTCAAATGACTGATTACGATAAGTTAATACTAGAGATTCACACTGATGGTAGAATTTCCCCAGATGATGCACTTAAACAATCAGCTGCTATCCTTCGTCATCACTTGGATGTATTCGACCAAATTAGTGAAGAGCAAATTGAATTTGAAAGTAACACGAAACAAGTTAGCGAGGAACAAAATAGGTTGAAGAACTTGCTCGGCATGAGTGTGAATGAGATTGAGCTATCTGTCCGTGCTGCCAATTGTCTTAACAATGCCAATATTACAACCGTTGGTGAATTGGCGACAAAGTCTGAGCCTGAAATGTTAAAATATCGAAATTTTGGTAAAAAGTCGCTCAATGAGATCAAAGCTAAACTTGAACAACTCGGACTATCTCTAGGTATGAAATTTGAGAACCGTCTTTTAGAACCTGCAACCAATTAATCAACTATTTCAGTAGTTATTCCCCATGAGACACCGCAAGCACAATCATCAGTTGGGCGTCAAATCAGCCCACCGAGTTTCATTGGTGGCCAATTTATCTTGCTCGCTCATTGAGCATGGACGCATCAAAACCACTTTAGCTAAAGCCAGGGCATTACGTCCTGCTGTCGAAAAACTGATTACCTTGGCCAAGAAGGCTCATGGTTCTGAAGATTCTGCTCGAAAAATGCACTACCGTAGGCTTGCGATTGCTCGTCTGCGTAACAAAAAAGCTGTAACTAAGTTGTTTGACGAATTGGTTAGCCAATTTGTTGCCCGTAAAGGTGGATACACTCGTATTTATAAATTGGCCTTACCTCGTCTTGGGGATGCTGCTGATATGGCACTTATTGAGTTTGTTGAGGAAGCACCAAAGAAGAAGTCTAAGAAAAAGAAAGCACCCTCAAAAGCCAAAGAGCCTAAACAAAGTATTGTTGAAAAAGATGCTTCTGAAACAGAAGTTAAGAAGATAGACGACGCAACAGAGACCCCACCTGCTGAAACTTCCGAAACCGCTTCAAATTCTAAAGAGGCAGATAAGCCTAAAAAGAAGGCCAAGTCACCGGCTAAGAAAACGGATACCAAGGCAGAAAAAGCCTCTACATCAGGTGAGGATAGTTCAGAGGAAATAAGCAAAGAGGATTCTGCAGACGATTCATCTGCACAAAAATAGAACATCGATTTTAACGGGTCACTTTGTTCTTCAATTTAGTGACAAGAGTACAAGTTTTGAACAAATTTCAGTTTGAGACATTGATTGGTTTAGAATAGGTATTGCAGGGCTTCGGGATTAGTCTTATCAATCATCCCTTTTGTTATTTAACCCCCTCTTAAACATGCCTCAAACCATTTTGGTTCTCGATTTCGGTTCACAATATACGCAAGTAATTGCCAGGCGTATTCGTGAACAAAATGTTTATTCTAAGGTTCTGCCTTACAATAGCTCACTTTCGGTTATAAAGAAGTTGAACCCTCAGGGTATCATCTTATCTGGTGGACCTGCTAGCGTACTTACCAAAGGTTCCCCACTGCCTACGCAAAAGATTTTTTCTCTTGGGATACCAATGCTTGGTATTTGTTATGGCTTACAATTAATGGGGAAATTATTGGGAGGTGAGGTAAAAAAATGTGATCGTCGAGAATATGGTCGCAGTGAATTATCCATAAAAAAAGGTGGAAAGCTATTCAAAGGCTTACCAAAGACTTTAACGGTTTGGAATTCTCATGGGGATGCAATTGTACGTATACCCAAAGGATTTCAGGGAATTGCCCAGACTGAAAACTCGCAATTTTCGGCCATTGAAGATGTAAAAAGAAAATTTTATGGATTACAATTTCATCCAGAAGTTGAACATTCTGAACAGGGTGTAGAAGTCATCAAAAACTTTCTTTTCTCAATCTGTAAGTGCAAAGGAGATTGGGACATGGGGGATTTCATTGAAATTGCAGTGGAAAAAATTCGTCAGCAAGTGGGATCTAAAAGAGTGATTCTTGGCTTGAGTGGTGGTGTTGATTCTAGTGTTGCGGCAGCCTTAATTGATCGAGCAATTGGTAAGCAGTTAACATCTATTTTTGTAGATAATGGTTTGCTTCGTCAAAATGAACGAGAAGAGGTCATTAAATTGTTCAATGACCATATACCCGGAAAATTACGGGTAGCAAAAGCTGGAAAATTGTTTCTTGGAAAACTGAAAGGAATTATTGATCCCGAAAAAAAGAGAAAAATAATTGGTAAAACATTTATTGAAGTTTTTGATAAGGAAGTAAAAAAATTGGGAAATGTTGACTTTCTTGCCCAAGGAACTCTTTATCCAGATGTAATTGAAAGTGTGCCTATAGGAGGAAATCCAGCTGCTTTAATTAAGAGTCATCACAATGTTGGTGGTTTACCGGAAAAAATGAAGCTCAAGCTTCTAGAACCTCTTCGAGAATTATTTAAAGACGAAGTGCGTTTGCTTGGTAAGAAGTTAGGTTTGCCTGATCATGTGATTAATCGTCACCCTTTTCCCGGCCCTGGCTTGGGGGTTCGGGTATTGCGGGATATTACGCCCAAATGCCTAACAGTTCTCAGGCAGGCTGATGCAATCTTTATTGATGAACTTCATCGATCTGGTTGGTATGGTAAATTATGGCAGGCATTTTGTGTATTTCTGCCCGTCCGTAGCGTTGGTGTTATGGGAGATGAAAGAACCTACGAAAATGTAATTTGTTTAAGGGCAGTTACCAGTAGTGACGCAATGACTGCAGACTGGGCCAAACTACCTGATGGCTTACTCCGGAAGATATCCAGTAGAATTATCAATGAAGTGCAGGGTGCTAACCGTGTCGTCTATGATGTAAGCTCTAAACCACCTAGTACAATCGAATGGGAATAGTGGAATGAACTTATCCTTTGTAGAAGATGATGAAAATCTCTTAGGCCGTTTAAAAGATTTTATACCCACAGCTGGTTCAGATGAAGTAATTACTAATTCTGTCAGACAGATTTTAAGTGAGGTTAGGAAAGGGGGCGATGATGCAATCTTAGCCAAGACTCTTGAATTTGACGGGGCATCTTTGACTGCAGAGGAAATGAGAGTTAGTACTAAAGTATTACGGAATTCCCCAGCTGAGCTATCTACACAAGAGCGTGTAGCTTTAGAAGATTCGATTTCCAATGTTACTCTATTTCATGAACAAAGTGGTTTACAAAATTGGACAATGCCAAACCACCATGGTGGAATCGTCGGTGAGAGATATTACCCTATAAATCGAGTAGGAATTTATATACCAGGAGGTCAAGTGCCATTGGTTTCAACGGTAGTGATGTCGGTAACCTTGGCCAAAGTTGCTGGAGTTCCTGAAATTGCCGTGGTTACTCCTCCAAACGAATTAGGAAATATTTCTGTTCAGCTATTGGCAGCACTGCAACTTTTGGGGGTTGAAGAAATTTACAAAATCGGAGGGGCTCAAGCTGTTGGAGCTCTCGCATATGGTTCACAAACAATTTCTCAAGTAGACAAGATTTTTGGACCCGGAAACGCTTATGTTAATGAAGCTAAGAGACAAGTTTTTGGAGAAGTGGGAATTGATTTATTACCAGGTCCTAGCGAGATTATGGTTATTGCTGATAAGACCGCTTCCCCTCAATGGATAGCCGCTGCTTTATTAGCTCAAGCAGAACATGGTTCGGGAAAGGAAAAGATCTATTTTCTTTTTCAAGATAAGGACATTTTTCCAAAAGTTTTGCATGAAATGGATATTCAACTCAACCATTTGTCGCACGCACCATCTATTCGTAATGTTTTGGAAAGAGGATTCTTTGCCGTTTGTTTACCAAAGAGGGACAGGTTGGTCGAAGTTGCAAACTTCATTGCTCCTGAGCATCTTGAATTGCAGGTCTGTTCCAAAGACTGTGAGTTTTTTCTTTCTAAAATTACTACAGCAGGAGCGTTTTTAGTAGGCCACGAAACGGCCACTTCTGTAGGAGATTTTGCTGCTGGGCCTAGCCATGTTTTACCCACCGGGCGTTCTTCACGATTCTCCTCAGGTTTGCGGCTCCAAGACTTTCTTCGTCGTAGCAGCGTGATTTGTTATGACTCAGAATCTTGTCACAAAGCCGCTCCTGTGATCGAACAATTTGCATCTATGGAAAAACTAGATGGCCATGGTAATGCACATAAGTTGAGACTATCTGATAAACCAGTTGTTTCCCAATGAGCAAAAGTAGCTTGCGAGTTAGCAAGAGGCTGGAAGCACACATTGCGTATTTGCCAGGCGAACAGCCCGTAGAGACTAGTTCTGTCATTAAGCTAAACACCAATGAAAACCCCTACCCTCCTAGTCCTGCCGTTCAGACAAGTGTTGGCCAAGAAGTTGCCCTTTTGAACTTATATCCAAATCCGAAATCTTCTGATTTACGAAAGATTTTGGCCGAATTACATAGCTTAGACCCAAATCAGATTATTTTGGGTAACGGTTCGGATGATCTGTTAAATTTATGTGTTCGTTGTTACTCGGATGACGATCTCAAGGTGGCTATGATGTACCCAAGCTATTCTCTTTATGAGGTTTTATCTGGGGTTCAGGGAAGCAAAATGATTCGGGTCCCATTTTTAGATGACGAATTTTCGTTGAATTTGGATGCGATTGCATCAAGTGAGGCCAACTTATTTTTTTTAACCAGTCCTCATGCTCCTAGTGGGCGGGTTTATGCTCTCGAAGATCTAAGAAAAGTGGCACAAGCAGTTTCAGGACTTTTGGTTATTGATGAAGCTTATGTTGATTTTGCACCCGAAAGTGCTCTTCCCTTAGTTCACGAATTTGAACACATCTTGATCACCCGCACTCTTTCCAAGTCATATTCATTGGCTGGTATGCGAGTTGGTTATGCTATGGGTCATCCAAAAGTCATTAAACAAATGGATCAAGTTCGTGAAGTTTATAACTTGGATAGACTAGCACAAGTTGGAGCTAAAGCAGCGATACTTGATCAAGAGTATTTTAGAAGTTGTTTAGCAAAGGTAATTGAACAAAGAAATTGGCTAGCCAATGCTTTTAATGAACTCGGGTGGTCATTTGTTTCATCGGGAACAAATTTCATTTTTGTTAAACCTTTAAGCCCAGATGGGTGTGCCTCTCCTGAAATAGCCGTCTCTCTCTTTGAACATCTTGCCGCAGATAAAATATTGGTTCGTTATTTTTCAAAACATCCTCAAACAAATTGCTTTTTGAGAATCAGTATTGGCAAGCCAGTGGAGATGGCTATGCTAATGAAATCAATAAAAGCATGGACGCAAAAGGCATAGCAAAGATACAAAGAAAAACCAGTGAGACCCAAATATCTCTGGAGTTATCCATAAATGGGAGTGGAGAAAATGAGATTTCTACTGGTATACCTTTCCTTGATCACATGCTTGAGTTATTTTCAAGACATGGATTTTTTGATTTAAATATTGAGGCAAAAGGAGATCTTGAAATCGATTATCACCATCTGGTTGAAGACTTGGGAATTGCTTTAGGTCAGGCTTTTTCTAAAGCGTTGGGGGATAAATCTGGGATAAAACGATATGGTTATTTCGTTGCTCCTATGGATGAAACCTTAGTCACTACTGCTGTAGATCTTTCCAATCGCCCTTACCTTTTTTGGCAGGTGTCTGTAGAAAGTGCGTTGGTTAGAGATTTCAATATCCAGTTATTCAAAGAGTTTTTCCAATCTTTTGCCAACGAAGTCGCCTGCAACCTTCACATTCGCTTGGAGCATGGTGAAGAACCTCACCATGTGGCTGAAGGAATTTTTAAATCGCTTGCCAGGTGTATGGACATGGCAACGACCTCAGAGCCCCGCTTGCAAGGCAAAGTCCCGTCTACCAAGGGGACTTTATCTGCCTGAGGGGTTTTTTTAATTTATGAAAACCCGCAAAATAGCGGTGATTGACTACGGAACAGGTAATTTAAGAAGCGTAGTTAAAGCCTTCGAGCTTTTAGAGGCTAAAGTTTCATTGGTTACCAAGCCCAACGAAATTGAGGATGTGGATGCAGTTGTCTTTCCGGGGCAAGGAAGCTTTGATCAATGTATGTCTTCCCTTGAGCATTCAGGACTTCGTCAAAGCCTGAAATCTTGGATTTTGGAAGACCGTCCTTTTTTTGGAATCTGTCTTGGTTTACAGGTACTATTTGAAAGTTCTGAAGAAGGAAACCTTCCTGGGTTAGGATTATTTAAAGGTAGAGCAACCCGGTTTTGTTTGGGTGCCAGCTACAAAATTCCTCATATGGGATGGAATCAAGTGGAATGGAATTTATCCTCAGATCATTGGTTACGACAAGGTCTTGAGGATACAGATCAATTTTATTTTGTTCATAGTTATCGGGTGGAAACTAATGATTCTCGAGTACATTGCCTAACCACAGATTACGGCGGACCCTTTACGAGCGGAATTATTTCTTCAAATTGTCTAGCTACTCAATTTCATCCCGAAAAAAGTCAGGCCAAAGGAATCCAACTTTACCGAAACTTTCTTGAAAATATCGAGTAGAACTGACACAAGTGTACCTTACTCCCATTTACCCTTCCCCTTATCATGTCTGACAAAGCTACCCTCTCCCTAGGTGATACCACCTATTCTTTAAATGTTTTTACCGGTACGGAAAACGAACAAGCCTTAGATGTCAGACAATTACGCAAAGATAGTGGCTTAATTACTTTTGATGATGGTTATGGCAATACTGGTTCATGCGAGAGCTCGGTCACATATATTGATGGTGATAAAGGCATACTTAGGTATAGAGGTTACGACATCGCCGAATTGGCGAAGAAGTCCAACTTTCTTGAGGTTTGCCTTCTTTTGTTAAATGGAGAGTTACCTTCCAAAGAAGTTCTATCTTCATTCGAGCAAAAAGTAGCTGCTTTTCAAAACCTTCCACCAGAGGTTTTACAATCTGTTCAATCTATGCCTGCCGGACTCCACCCCATGGGATCTCTAGGCGCAGGGCTACAGGCACTTGGAGGTGCTTGTCCGCACCTCTGCTCCAACGATCGTGCAAAAGATTTAGAAAATTTTGATGATGCTGCTGCCTTAATTATTGCATCGCTTCCTGCTTTGGCGGCAGCCAACCATAGAAAAATAAAAGGAGAAGACCACAGGCAAGCTCTTACCTCAGGGAATTACTGCGAA
>Ga0209631_10001229_pt1 | contig 33254 bp, 25 predicted proteins | sample COG_08_FD_184752 | JGI IMG/M metagenome (GOLD analysis project Ga0209631, IMG submission 184752) | Pelagic Microbial community sample from North Sea - COGITO 998_met_08 (SPAdes) (version 2) | ecosystem: Environmental > Aquatic > Marine > Neritic zone/Coastal water | place: Helgoland, sampling... | reverse complement strand
CCTTTTACTAGCAATAAGTTAGCCGACATCCTGGGAATTAAACTATTAAAGTGGGATGCTGCAGGTCAGAATGATTTAATGAATGTAGGTCATGTCATAAATAAAGCCGAATTGCTTTTTAGTAAGATTGAAAATGATAAAATAGAAGAACAAATAGCAAAATTAGAAAGAGCTACACAAACAAATAATAAATTCCCACCTATGAAAGATGAAGTAACATTTGACGATTTCTCAAAAATGGACATCCGTGTCGGTCAGGTAATGTCGGCCGAAAAAGTAGAGAAAGCAGATAAGTTATTGAAGCTGACCGTTAATACAGGCTTAGATACTCGTACTGTTGTTTCAGGAATTGCGGAACACTATTCTCCTGAAAACGTTGTTGGGCAAAAGGTGTCAATCCTAATGAATTTAGCTCCCAGAAAGATTAGGGGTGTTGAATCTCAAGGAATGATTTTGATGGCTGAAGATGATGAAGGAAAACTGTCATTTGTTGCTCCAACTAAAGAGATGGAGGCAGGAGGAGAAATTAGGTAATTACTATTGCTAGAAATCAGATATAAAGTTACCTGAATACAACTATCTTGTTAGACTATACCAATTCATTATTCTTAATTACTGGATAAAATAAATCCCCGCAGCAAATTCAATACAGTCAATACCATCCTTTTGATTACACGCAGCCAGCAGTTGTAAAAACCCTACCCTATTAGTAGAAAAGTAAGCTCAACTATCTCTTAAATTAGCGTTATTTCCTTAAAATGAATAACTTTGACTTATGGATATCTCTAAGAAAAAACCCGCTTATACTATTAGCAAACAGTTAAGGTTATATCTTGAGAAATTCGACAGAGACATGAAGCTTCCTGTGAGCTATGAAGGTTTGATGCATTGGAAAGAAGGATTTCCAATTATGGATAAAAACGGAGTAGACACACTTTGGGAAAGTGTGATGTATGAGCCTTCTCGGATGGAGGAATTAAATCGAGGGCTAACTGAGGTATATGCATTGCTAAAAACAGATGGGGATCTTTCCGTAATTGGCCACCTTCGGGTAGACCGAATTGACTTTTGTCATTTTGGAAACTCCAAACCTTTTCGTATCCGAATTATTAACCAGTTTAATGATAACTACGATTATTTCTATGTTAAAATAGCTGATGCTTCTCGCGTTTATGGATTAGAGTTTGAGCATATTCTTAGTCCAAATCGAATTAATTATTTAGTTGATGGTAATTCACTAATTGAAGAACATATTGCTGGTATTCCAGGAGATCAATTTATAGATCAGTTTTTGTCCATGCCGAACTTTGGAAAGATTCGATTAGCAAAAGAATTTGTTAAGTTTAACGAGCGTTGTTTTGTGAGGCTCCTCGGGGATATGAGATCATACAATTATGTAATTGATGTCACTCCTGACTTTGAAGAGGCGCAATACCGAGTTCGCGCAATCGATTTTGACCAACAATGTTACGAAGGAAGGAAAAACGTTTACTTGCCTCAATTTTTTAAAGAAAACAATGCGATAGTAGATTTCTGTCGAGACATTATGACGCCTGAAACGATTACGCAATATAAATACGAAGAAAGAATTTTGATTAAAAAGAGATACGCATCAGCCTCGTACCGAACGAATGACCTGCTAGTGGCAATAAAACAAGACACCATCTCTACGCCTAAAAAAACAGATCAATTAAAAACAGAACTTAACAAATACCATGAAAACCAAGAGTTTAATAGTTGTAAAACTATGGGAGAAATTATGGGTGTTCACTTAGAGCTAACGCTTACCAAGCCCATTCCTGAAAAAATTTCCTCTGCTTTTAGGCTTTAGCTCTAGAAAAATAAAAACAGGGTTCGTTTATAGGTCTGTATTAGGAATGGCCAAGATAAGAATTGGAATAGACAGATGTTATTTATATGGAATATTTGGTAGAAGCTAATAAAAAATTGAAAAAAACAGTAGGCACAATTTTGTCTATGGCATGATGCTTGGTTATTCCACGTGGAATAACTGAACAGACATCAACTTTAATGATGAACCATTAAAACAAACGCATGAATGTATTCTTTACATACCTTATTGCTGGACTATTAGTGAGTAGTCCAATTGAAGAAAAAAAGTTAACACAAACAATTTCTGGAACAATAACCACTTCTGGAAGTTACTGCGGTGGAGTTGCTCCTTCGGAAGAAATGCTTCAAAATGCTCAAGCTAAAAGGCCTATGAGTGGTTTTATGGTCTATGTAAAAAAGGGAGCAGAGAACAAATTAATGTCCAGCATTGTTGATAGCACCCGCACAGACTCCAATGGAAACTATTCATTCGACTTGAAACCAGGAGAATATGTTCTTTTGCAAAAGGAGCAATTAAATGAAGACGTTTATAAAACATATGAAGCGTCTAAATGGCTTCAAGCAGATGTTGACTGCATGAAATTATGGTGGGAAAAAGGACTATCAAATATAACTATTGAAAATGAAAACATTGACAGTTTAAATTTTCATTTTCAAAAACGATGTTTTGTTCCCTTAAGCATTCCTTGTTTGAGGTACTCTGGTCCTTATCCTCCTTGATTTACCTCTCTCATTTACCTCTCTCACTTACCTTTCTTAATCATTTTTATCCAAACCTCTCTACCGGATCGAGGCTCAATAGAATTGTAGCATGGGTCCATTATTTCAATGTTAAAATAGGGCTCAAAATAACCTATATACTCCTTTATTGTTCCCCCGTAAGGTGGGTGATCTTCATTTAAAGGAGTGCTGAATAGAAGCCCCACTAATTTTCCTTCCGAATTGAGTAGCTCTGCCATTTTTTTTGCATAAGAAGACCTTAGGTTTTTATCAATGGCACAAAAAAATGTTTGTTCGATGATTAAATCAAACGTACCGTTTAGTTTAAAAAAATCTTTATTGTGTAACTGATTGGATGGAAAATGCGGAACACGCGACTTAATATTAGCAATTGCAAATGGAGAAATATCAACTACAAAAACATCTTTAAACCCTTTACTTAAGAGGTGTTCGGCTTCATGACTATTACCTCCTCCGGGAATTAGTATGGATAATTCTCTGTCCTGTAACTGACTAATATACGCCTCAATTGGCGGAGAAATTTTTCCTAAATCCCATCTCGTGTCATTGCTTTGATAACAATTGTTCCAATACTCTTCTGTCAATTTCATGTCTTATTTATTATTCTTAAATTACAATTCTAGTGATAAAAACCGTTTGAGCCTAAAACAAAATCTTATACTGCATAATTGGAAGAATTCCAATTTGGTATCTGGTTAAAACCGATTGTTTTGAAACGTCATATACTTGGCTAAATACATTTTTTCGATTGGTTGCGTTTTGTATTGTAAATGCCCATTCTTGTGTGATCTTTTTGCCATTTACTTTATATCCTATTTTTATGTCTGTTCTAAAATATTCAGGATGCTGAGGAGCAAATGCATTGTCATAATCATAAACTGCAGCATTCTGCTTTTTACTTTGTTTCAAGTCTATAGGAATGAATCGTTGACCCCCATTTAAGGTAAACTTAATATCTAGCAAGAGCGAACTCTGCTTTTTAGATGGTTTTTTTGATGTAAAATAAAACTCTTTTCCGACTAAGATATTTGTTGTATAATTTCCATTAAAAGCAGTGTTTCTCTCAAGTCTGTCAATCCCTTTGTAGGTTGAGTTATAAATTGAACCAGTAAATAAATAATAGAACCCATTGTTTAAGAACCTTTCGACCGTAAGTTCCAAACCATAGTTTGTTCCCGTGCCCTCGTTTACTAATGTGTCGGGAAATGCTAAATCGAAATTGGCCCCAAAATTTAGTGTGCTATATTGAGGATATCTATAGCTTATGGGAACGTTATCCAGTATCTGATAATATGATTCCATTTTTAACCTTGAGTGCTTACCTAAACTTCTATCGTATGCAATAACAAAATGCTGACTTCGAACCATTTTCAACTCTTTGTTTGGAATTACAGCTTCTCCTTTATCGTCAAAAACAGTATTTCCAAGAATATCTGTTTGCTCTTTAAAAAACAGCCGGGTTGGGGGGAGTTGATTGTGTAATCCATAACCTGCACTAACGGTATTTTTATCATTGTATTTGTATTTAATTCCTAGCCGAGGTTCAATAGCAAAAGTGCTGTTGTATATGAAATATTGGCTGTGAATACCCGTATTTAAGGTTAAGTCTTCGTTTACTCTAAATTGCCACTGCACAAAGGGCTGAATAAAATAGGTAGCACCATCATAGTTCGTAAGTTTTTTCCATTGAGGCTGCAAAGCCACATATGAATTTGTAAAAGGGTTAAGAACACTATCTGACCTTTGATGAATACTATCCTTTAGGTGAAAAAACTTTCGCTGGTTATATACCCCTATCTTCAATAGGTTTCTAGCATTAATCTTTTGATTAAAAACTACATTTATAGATTGTTTCCCCTCATAACTATTATTACGGTAATAGGGGTTGTAGCTGCCATTAGCAGCGTTTAATGTATCGTTTATAATATCGTTTGCCGCAACGTCAACAGCAAAGCTCGTTTTAAGAAAAGCTTTATCATTAAAACGATATGTATTAGATAACGAAATTACTCCTATTCTTGATTTAAAAACAATGTCTTCTCCGCTATCGGTAAATAAATTTTCTTCTCCTTCTTGTTCGCTATCTAAAAATGAAGCTTCGCTAACACCCCCGACACCCCATAAAACAGTTCTTCCTTTTTTATTTGGAAAATTTAACTTGAACATTGCGTCTTGATAGCCAGGAACAGCTGTACCTGCGCCAAAATTAAGTCCCATTTTTTTGAATAGACCAAGTGTAGAATAGCGGTAACTAGCAATATAAGATGAATATCGCTCTTTATTAATAGGTCCTTCAGCTGTAAACTCGAGTCCATTAAACCCAATTTGAGACAAGAACTCGTGTTTCTCGTTGTTACCATTTTTTAGCTTCAAATCAAAAACCCCAGCCAGGGCATTTCCATATTCTGCTGGAAATGCGCCAGTCATAAAATCAGAGTTATCCAAAACGTTGTTGTTTAAAATACTAATGGGACCCCCCGTTGTGCCGTTTAAAGCAAAATGATTAGGGTTTGGTATATCTACGTCTTCCAGTCGATACAACACGCCTGTCGGAGAGTTTCCGCGAATTACAATGTCATTTCTACTATCGTCTGCTCCTTGAACGCCTGCAAAATTTTGAGCCATTCTAGCCACATCATTTAAACTTCCCGCATACCGTTGGGTCTCTTCAATCGAAAAAGTTCGGGCGCTAACAGTTGCCATTTTGTTTACGGTTTTGTCTTTGTCTGGACCAGATTTAACCATAACCTCGTTCATAATAATTGATTCTTGAATCTCAATATTAAGAATGAGTTCTTTTCCGGAGGTAAGTTCAATATTCGTTAGTGTTTTTGGCGCATATCCAACATAACTTATTTTGATGTTGTGACGACCTATTGGAACGCCAACAACTTTGAACCTTCCGTCAAAATCTGTAGCTGCGCCTTGCAGCGGTGTAACTGAAGTAATAACTATATTAGTTCCTGGCAAGGGGGATTTAGAGTCTTTGTCAATGACGACACCTCTAATGTTCTGTGTTATCTGCGCTTGTCCAAAAAGCGACAGTGCAACAATTAGTGTTGTAACAATATTTTTCATTTCTTATTTTTGATATCACAAAGAAACAACCGATCTTCTTCAAAAAAACTAAAAGGTACGAATAGCTATATTTTGGGATGAAATGAAGTGCCTGGCACGAATGGTAGTATTATCTCAACAACGAAACAAGCGATTTAAAATGGGCTGATTGCTTCTTAGGAACAGGTACAAAAATAAAAAAGTCTCTAACATAGATTTGCTAGAGACTTAAAAATAGAATTAGTAACTTTTTTATTTTTTGAAAGACATTGACATACTCGTTCCTTTTGCCATTGCGTCAATATCAAATTCACCTGGAACCATATTCATTGCTTCAGGCATCTGCTCTTTAACTTGAGCTATTAAATCTTCTGCCGTAAGCGCAAGTGTTAACTTATCTGCTGACACACTTTGAACATTTAAAGTCATCTTTCCTTTTTGACCTTCTACTTCTCCTTCAATAATTAATTTGTCTCCTTCCAGTGACCAATCAAAAGAAAAAGTTTCATCTTCACCTTCTTTCGATAATACCAATTTTCCATCTTCCTTCAGGTCAAAAGTAATTGTTTCCGACTCTTCAGAAGCTTCTGAAAGCATATTATTCTTTTCTTCTTCAATTACCCCCCTAAATGCAGCAAGGCCATCTCCTAAAGTTAAATCCAAAGAACTAGGGTCTGCTTTCCATTTTCCTGCCATGCCTGCTGAAGTGACTTCAGTTCCTCCGCAAGAAACTAAGGATAATGCAGTTAATGCAACTGCTAATGTTTTAAATACGTTTTTCATTATAATTAAATTTTGAGTTTAGTTTGCAAATGAAAACCAATCTGTGCAATTAAACAATTTAATCACATAAAAACTTGATAAACAATATCGTTTAGCCGTTAAATAGTATTTATTAGCTTTACACCATGAAAAGTAATGGTGTAATTGGAGGAGGAAGCTGGGCGACGGCAATTGTAAAAATACTATCGAACAATATTGACGGGTTTACTTGGTGGATGCGAGATGATAATCAAAGGGAATATATTGTCGGGCACAACCACAATCCGAAATACCTACAGTCTGTGGTTATTGACAATAATATTGTAACACCAACAACGGATCTAAAATTGACAATAGAGGAAAATGATATTCTTATAATAGCCACTCCTTCTGCTTTTATAGATGAAACATTTTCAAAGTTTTCAAAAGAAGACTTTGAGGGAAAATATATTATTTCAGCTGTAAAAGGGATTATCCCGCAAACGAATGAAATTCCGGCAGATTATTTCTATAACAAATTTGGTGTTCCTTTTGAAAATATTGGAATAATTAGTGGGCCTTGCCACGCAGAAGAAGTTGCTCTAGAAAGACTCTCCTACTTAACGATTGCAAGTCCAAACAAAGCGTTAGCGGATCAAATCGCCAACAATTTATCTTGCCGATATATTAAATGTTCTGTATCAGATGATTTAATAGGAACAGAAATATCTGCGGTTCTAAAAAACGTATATGCGTTAGCAGGTGGAATCTGCCACGGACTGGGTTATGGTGATAATTTTCAAGCTGTATTGATGAGTAATGCTATTCAGGAAATTTCCCGTTTTGTGGATGCTGTTCATCCTATTCATCGAGATGTGAAATCTTCGGCATATTTGGGGGATTTATTAGTCACCGGCTATTCTTTATACAGCCGAAATAGAACTTTCGGAAACATGATAGGAAAAGGGCATTCCGTAAAGGCAGCTCAACTAGAAATGAATATGGTTGCTGAAGGTTATTATGCTACTAAATGCATTATGGAAATAAATGAAAAACACAAAGTAGACCTTCCTATTACCAAAGCGGTTTATCATATCTTATATGACAAGATTTCTCCTTCAATTGAAATGAAAATTCTTTCGGATAGTTTGAGCTAATGGTTACTAATTGAAAAAAGCACTTTCCAAAAACTACAAATACTTGCATTTCATAGTCACTTTTTTGTCTTCTTTTCCTAAGACAAAGCTAAAGTCTTTAAAATTAGGCTTGGAATAACCTACGTGAAAATAATTTGAAAAAGCAAATCCCTCTTTAGGAAATAAATATTTATATCTCATTTTTCTGTCAAAATCTTCATCGTCTAAAAGAGCAATTCCATAAACCCCTGGACTTAATCCTTCGATAGCTGCAATTACTTTCCCGTTTTTTAGCTTCGTTTTTAAAACTGTTTTTTTCAAAACCGCGTTTCTGTTTTTATAATCAATATCGTTAGTATAAACACCAAGCAATAAATGACCTTCAGTATTGCGAACATGCGTAATTTCAATTGACAAAGTTTGTGCTGCAACAACCTCAAAGAAAAAAAAAGGTATAATAAGAAAAATGACTATTTTCATTGTGTCTAAAATAATTTAATTATACATCCTTTAATTCTGAACAATCTAAACAAATAGTAGAAATAACATCTCTTTTTTAAAAACTAACCACAAACACCTGATTTACATACACTTACGCGCTGGCAAATAGAGCCGCCTGAACAAACTATCTTTACTTTTTGATATATATGAGTCTTAAAACTAATAAACACCCCTTAAATTAGCTCTAAACACCTTTTTTATGCCGAATCACGTAAATCTGACTTGAATACCTATTGTTTTTTGAATTAGCAGCAACATTCGATCTAAGTCCGTTTATAAAACCTGAAAATATATTTCCTCCTTTATACTTTTCAGAAATCATACTTATGTAATAAGAATCAAATTTCATTGGCAATATTTCAACAACCTCCATTCCGTGTTTAGAAAAAAGTTGTTTCATATTATCGGGCCTAAAATGATATAAGTGAATTGGCAAATCATAGGCAGCCCAGCTTGATTTATAGTGTTCAGCATCTTTACTGGAACAATTTGGTACCGCCACTATTAAAACGCCTTCTTTCTTTAATATCTTTTTGTATTGTTCTATGTCTTTGTTCAAATTATATACATGCTCTAGAACATGCCACATAGATATTACATCAAAGGTATTCGATTCAACCTCATACAAATGACCCAAGTCCTTCGCCTCAATTGCATTTTTCTCGATTGCCATTTTTCGAGCAGATTGATCCGGCTCCAGTCCAAGCGTTTTCCAGTTCTGCGATTTACAGTAACCTAAAAAATCTCCGGTACCACAGCCAATATCCAAAATAACTTTCTCTTTTGAATACTTTGCTGCCAAATTTTCTTTTTGCTTAATTGCTCGTGAACGCACAATGTGGTAAACCCTGTTTACGAACCCTTTTTTTGTTCCAGAATGAGAAACATAGTTTTCCGATTTATAATAATCTCCTATTGTATCTTCCGTAGGAATTGGATTCGTAAACCGAAAAGAACAAGCAACACATTCTACTATTTTAAAAAGGTCATTACTTACGTTATGATCTTCTGCCTCTATAAATTCCTTTTGAGATTCCCCTCCACAAACGGGGCACTTTTCGATGTTTTTTAATTGATGTTCCACGTGAAACAATTTATTAATTTATAATTTCTCCTTACTTTGCTTCGTTAAAAGACACAAAAATCTTCAGTCCAGAATAATTCAATTTTATCTACCGAGATAGATCATTAACACCGAGATATCAGACGGCTTAACCCCGCTAATTCTAGAAGCCTGTCCTAGTGTGCCAGGACGGATTCCCTTCAATTTTTCTTTAGCTTCATTAGAAAGAGAAGAAAATTTACTGTAGTCAATCTCATCCGGAATAGTAACATATTCCAGCCTTGAAAGCTTCTCTGCAACGTCCTGTTCACGGTCTAAATAACCTTTATATTTTATCATTATTTCGGCTTGCTCCAAAACATCTCGTTTTTCATTTCCAATAGTATCAATAAATTCATTTAGGCTGTCGTTTGCAATTTGTAAGTCATGGATAGTCAAAAATGGTCGCGCCAAAACCCCATCCATTTTTATCTTCTGTTTAATCGGCGAAGTATTCTTATTCTCTAAAATTGGATTAATCCTTATCGGATCAATTGATGTTTTGCGAATAAATTTTATTAGTTCCTCCGTTTTAAACTTCTTTTCTGCAACCTTCCTCATGCGCTTTTCTGAAGCTAGCCCAATATTAAACCCTTTTTCGGTAAGTCGTAAATCAGCATTGTCCTGACGCAACAATATCCGATATTCAGCACGTGAAGTAAACATTCGGTATGGCTCTTCGGTGCCTTTCGTAATCAAATCATCAATCAAAACACCAATATATGCTTCGCTACGCGAAAGTGTAAACTCCTCCTTTTCCTGAACCTTAAGCGCCGCGTTAACTCCGGCAATAAGACCCTGGCTTGCAGCCTCTTCATAGCCCGTCGTTCCGTTAATTTGACCCGAGAAATACAACCCTTCTACCAACTTAGTTTCAAGCGTGTGCTTTAATTGAGTAGGTGGAAAATAATCATACTCAATAGCGTAACCAGGACGAAACATTTTTGCACTTTCAAAGCCCGGAACCAACTGAAGCGCCCTTATCTGAACATCTTCTGGCAAACTCGTGCTAAAGCCGTTTACATAGTACTCTATAGTATCCCAACCTTCCGGCTCGGCAAATATCTGATGACGATTACGCTCTGCAAAACGATTAATTTTATCTTCAATAGAGGGGCAATATCGCGGACCTATACTTTTAATAGCGCCATTAAACATGGGAGATCTGTCAAAACCAGTCTTTAACATTTCATGAACCTCAGGATTTGTGTAGGTTATCCAACAACTTTTTTGCTGTGTAAGGAATTCTGTTTCGTCAGAATAGGAAAACTTCTTTGGGTTAATATCACCAGGCTGTTCGTCCATTTTTGAAAAATCCAAAGACCGACCATCAACTCGTGGAGGAGTTCCTGTTTTCATCCTTCCAGATTCGAAACCAATTTCAACTAATTGCTCTGTTATCCCATGCGCAGCTTTCTCCCCCATTCTGCCACCACCATATTGTTTTTCTCCGAGATGAATGGTTCCGTTTAAAAAAGTTCCGCTGTTAAGGATTACAGACTTCCCTTTTATCTTAATTCCCATGACTGTCTTTACGCCCGTAACCTTATTATTAAGCGTTGTTATACCAACAGCCATATCTTGCCAAAAATCGACATTTGGGTTTTGTTCGAGAACTAACCTCCATGTTCTAGAAAATAACATACGGTCGCATTGAGCTCTAGGGCTCCACATCGCTGGGCCTTTACTTAAGTTTAAAAGTTTAAACTGAATTGCGCTTTTATCGGTAACAATTCCGGTATAACCACCTAAAGCATCTATTTCCCGAACAATTTGCCCCTTTGCAATTCCGCCAATAGCAGGATTACAACTCATCTGTCCAATGGTCTCCATGTTCATTGTAATCATCAACACCTTTGACCCCAGGTTAGCTGCTGCTGCTGCAGCTTCATTGCCCGCGTGTCCACCTCCAACAACTATAACATCATACTCTTGCAGCATTTTATTCTTCTATTAATGTTCCACGTGAAACACGTGTTGCCCTATTCTTTTGTTTATCAGCCACTTAATAGCTAGCTAACATGCTTAATGCCCTCTCTTCCATACTTCGCATTTCTGCAATATCTTCGGCTGTCTTATCCTTAAACCCGAGCAAATGTAATAAACCATGCGCAATTACTCTGTTAAGTTCATTAATTTGCGTTTTCCCAAACGTTTTTGCATTTTCATTAGTTCTGTCAATAGAAATAAATAAGTCCCCGGAAATCCAGTCATCTTCACAATAATCAAATGTAATAATGTCTGTAAAGTAATCATGCTTCAAATGCTCCTGATTCATCTTCAATAAGTAATCATCTGAGCAAAATATGTAGTTTAATTCACCAACTTTTTTATTATGGCTTTCCACCAGCTTTAACAACCAGTTTGAAGTGGTGCTTTCACTCTCCAACGCAAAAGAGATATCTTCGGTATGGAAAAAAATATTGTTTGGCGGCATAGTTTAGGTGTAAAAAAATCCCGTAAAAAACGGGACAACTTAATATATGTGATTGGATTTAAGGGTTTCAAGTTAGCATTCGAAAGTCAGTTCAACAATCCTTCCGTTTTCTTCAAATATAACCTCATCTGCTAGGTTTTTCATTAAAAAAATTCCTCTTCCATTTGGCTTTTCAATATTCTCTGGATCTGTTGGGTCCGGCAAGTTGTCAAAATCAAAGCCTACTCCTTCGTCTTGGATTCTGAATTTTAATTTATTTTCATCTTGGCCACAAGCAACCGATGTTTTTTTATTTGCATCTAGTTTATTCCCATGATGAATCGCGTTGTTTACCGCTTCAGTTAAAGCAATTAAAATGTTGCCGTAATTATCTTCAGGTATTTTTAATTCTTCACAAACGTTATCCACTAGTTTTTCTACCAAATAAATATTCTCTGCTTCTGAAGGAAAATCTATATTCTGCATTATTAAAAATGTTTGTGTCGTCATGGTATCACTAATCAATTTGATTAAAATACTCGTTCACTTTGTTTTTATAGTATGGCTTAAGAGAAGGGGGAATTGTTTTTAGCATTTCGATTTCCTTCTCTTTATCCTCCTTATACTCAAGATATTCATTTGGGTTACTAAAAAGTTGATCTTTTGCCTCATTCGCTTCTCTTTTCTCGTCAAACTCTCTTTCCCTTTGGGCCTTCTCATGTTCCAAAAGCCGAGTCATAATGTCTTTATGGCGTGTTAGAGTCTCGTTCGAAATTCTTTTGTTGACAATATCTTCCTCCAACTTCTCCATGTCTTTGGCTATCTTTTTTAACCCGTTTCCGCTTCCAGAGCCGTCTTTATTCAATTCCTGGCCCATTTGTTCCATTTGTTTTCTCAAGGCACTTTGCTCCGCAGCCATTTGAGCAATCTCTTTACTAGACATCCCTCCCATTCCTCCACCACCTTCTTTTCCTCCTGGATTTTTGCCTCCGTCTCCTTTTTCTCCGTCTTTCTTACCTCCCGGGTTATCTCCTTTTTCTAAGGATTTCTTCATCTTATCGAGCTGTTTTTTTAATGCATCTTGCATTTCCTTCATGCTTTTAGCGGAAGGTTTTCCCTTCCCTTTCCCTCCTGGCTTATTGCATTCCCCTTCTCCTGGCGGTCCTTTTTGTTGCTCTTGCATTTGTTTAATAACCTCGTCAAACAAAAGCGCTAAATTGTTGACAGCTGTCATTACATACTGTTGCTCACTTGAAGCCTTGGGGGTTTGTCTGTCAGCAATATGCTTGACGACGTTTTCAATATTCTTATTCATAGCCGCAACTTCCTTGTTAATATGAGGGCCTAGCTGCATAATTCTTTTACTCAAAGCGAAAAGAGAATCTTCCAGCAGTTGCGCATCATCTTCCAATTTACGTTGTCTTTGTCCTAATTTAACATATTGCGGATCTTTTGGATTCAAGCCCTTCAGTTCATCCATAACTTCCTCTTGCTCAAAAGAAAACTGGATCAAATTCTCCAGTAATTGACGCAAAGAGTCCATGTTCTCGCCCTCTTTTTGCTCCTTATCTTTTGATTTCATGTTCTTTAGCATCTGCGAAAGCTCTTCCAAGTCCTCTGCAGCTTGATCTTGTTTCTCCGAAGCTTTTTTATTTTTTTTCTCTTCTATATTTTCCTTGCTTTCGTTCATCTCATCAGAGATTTTCTTCTCTTCCTCTTTAGTGTCGAGCATGTTCTTTTTCTTCTCCAGGCCCTCATTCAAATCCTCCAATTCTTTCATTTCTTCTTGAATATTTTTAAACTCTTCATTCAATTTTTCTTGTTCCTTATTCAGTTGAAAATTAGATTCCTCTTTATTCTTGGTTTCCTTTGATAAACCCTTTTGCTTATCCGCTAAATCATCTAATCGGTTAGTAATTTTTTCTAATTTGCTGTCAAATTCCATTTGTTTGAATTGCTCTAACGATCGATCAAGTTCCTTTTCCATTTGTTCTTGAGACAATTCAATTTCCTCTATCTTATTTAATAACTGATCCTTATTCAACTCCTCTAACATCTTTTGAAGCTCATTGTACATCTCCTTCATTTCATCCGTCATCAATTGTTCAAACAGTTCATTTAGTTGTTTTTGCTTTTCTAAGATGTCTTCACTCATCTTTTCATATTCATTCTGCTCGTTGTTTTTCTTGCTGTTCTCCTGTTTCATCTGGTTAATTTTATTCTCCAGACTTTGTTGCTTCTTTAAAAAATCTTCCAACCTATTTTTATCTTGCCAATCAGGTTTTGATTTTTCTAAAAGGTTCTTTTGAATTGCCTTTAACTCCTCTTGTAGTTTTTGCGCCTCCTCTAAGTTTTCTGAAAGCTTATCTTTAATGTCCTGATTTGACTTATCAGCTTTATTTGCAAGCTCATTTAATGTAGGGGCTTTATAAATTCTAGTTTGAGAACGAGAAGACTTTGGTCCATTTAGTCCGTCATTATCCCAAACCACAAAGTGATGTTCTATAGCTTCGCCCGGGCTTAAATTAAGTTCAGACATGTTTAAATAGTGAAAAAACTGTTCCTTCTTATAGTTTTTAGAAATAGGGACTTTAAAGGACTCAAACTTTCCTGCTTTTCCATCATTGACTCTTCTATACTTAAACACAAGGTTGGTGAAGCCATAATCATCCGCAATTTCTCCATTGAAATAATGAATAAATGTGTTCCCAGAATCCAATTTCTCTCCTACACTTATAGAAGGGGAGAGGTCTTTAACTACATTTAGAAAATAGGCTATAGAATCATTGTTCGTAATGAATTCATTCTGGGTAGAAATTGAATAGCCACAGCTATTGAAGAGCTGTTGGCTATGGCTAAACGAGTTCTGCCCAAAAGGGTTAAGTACAACCAATGAATCAGGGAAACGAAGGTTTATATGATTCGTGTTTTTTGTCATAAAAACCCATTCTGCTTTGGTGCCTGATGGAAATGTCAAGTCGCCTACGTTGTTTATTTCCTCGTCTTTTAGTCCTGTATATTCCGGATAATCTAGTTTAATTAGAAAGCCCATTAATGACGGTTTCGGTATTACACTAAGCAAGTAGCTCTCAGAAGAAATATCGTCTGCTGTTAAGAAAAAATCGTGATCTTCGTTCACGTTTCTAAATGTGTGTTCAAATGAAACTTTGCTTGTCTTTTTTAGTTTATGCTTTCTATCGCCCACATTAACATAAACTGAGCTAGGAATATGGCTTCCGCTAACCTTCACAGATAACACAAAGTTTTCTTGTTGAATTACTTCAAGATTTTCGTTTTGAACCTCAAAACGAAACGCCGCACTAGTAGCGATATATGTATTATGATGCAATATATTATCTGTGCTTTTTAAAATAATACTGCTATCCGCAAAAGAAATAATGAGCAAAACAACTATTGGAAATAATAGAACTTTTAAATACTTTTTGTTATCTGATAAATCAATCGCGGCAGTAAACGATACTTCTGTAAACTGACTTATTCTTTGGTCTATACTTGCAGAAACCAATGTAAGCTGCCCTTGTTGGATGCGCTCTTTACTTTCACTTAATTGGATCGTATTTAGAATCTTATCTTTTACATCCTCAAAGTGATTTCCAACAATTTTTGCAGCTTGTTCGTAAGAAATTACTTTTCCTAATTTCGCTAACTTAACAAGAGGGATGGCCACATAAAAAACTAAAATAAATAATGCTAACCCAAAATAACCGTAAAACAACAGTGACCTGCCGATCACATCAAATTCTCCAAAATATTCTAGAAGAATTGCAAATAAAAAGAAAGAGCACAACAAGGTAGAGCTATAAATAAGGCCTTTTAAAAGCCTGTTTTTATAATACTTACGAATAAATCCGTCAAGTTTTTCTATAAGAATGTCTATTCCGTTCATTGAGCGCAAAGGTATAACCTTAATCCAGCGTTTGGTTCAAGAAATACGGGAATTCTACTGTTTTGTTGCCAAAAAGACTGTGATTTTTTCTTGAATTCATTAATCTGTTCGAATACACCAAAAAGGACTGGGGTTTCGGGACAGAAAGAATACAACTGGAGCTTCCTCAACCCTCCACTTCAAGCGAGATCGTCATAAATCTGACAGAAACAAGACAAAAATCATGTGTTTGCAGCATAGGTTTTCCATACCTTTGTGCAAAATCACTACGTAAATGAACATTCGAATAACCAAAGAATTTGATTTTGAAGCAGCCCATGCTTTAGATGGCTATGAGGGCAAGTGTAGGGATATTCACGGACATTCATACCATTTAAAGATTACCTTAATTGGCGAGCCCAATAATGACGTCTCCCTATCTGATTGCGGCATGGTTGTTGACTTCGGGGATGTAAAAGCCATTGTTCGTGAGCATATTTATGAGGAGTTTGATCATCGATTATTATTACGTAATGATTCCCGGTTTAAGGGTATCGAAAAGGACAATGAACGTGTTCGCTATGTAGATTATCAACCTACTTGCGAAAACATGTTGATTGAGATTATAGAGATGATTCAAAAACATTTACAAGGAAAGGTTAAGTTGCATTCGGCGTTTTTACGAGAGACCGCAAACAGCTATGCTGAGTGGTTTGCAAACGATAACTAATAACGCGAAGATTTGCCGGAAACAAACTACCATATAATATATTAAACCTACGTTTTTAAGCGCTTTTGTGGATGAATTAAACGCCAGAAGAACAATAAAAAATTAAAATGGATATCTCCTTAATTAGAAAATACAATGTTCCCGGCCCAAGGTATACATCATACCCAACGGTTCCTTTTTGGAACAAAGAAGGTATTAAAAAACAAGACTGGGTTAAAACTTTCCAAAAAGCTTTTGATGAAAGTAACGGTCCCGAAGGAATTAGCATTTATATTCATCTGCCTTTTTGCGAAAATCTTTGTACGTTTTGTGGTTGTCACAAAAGGATTACAAAACGTCACGATGTTGAAGAGCCATACATTGAGACAGTATTAAAAGAATGGCAATTATATTTAAAACATTTTTCTGAAAAACCAAAAATCAAGGAAGTCCATTTAGGAGGTGGAACACCAACTTTTTTCAGTGCTGAAAATCTTAAAAAGTTAATTAATGGGATCGTAGAAACTTCTGACCTAATGGAAGGTTACGAATTCAGTTTTGAAGGACATCCTAATAACACAACCGAAGAGCAATTAAACGTACTGTACGGGTTAGGTTTTAGACGCTGTAGCTTCGGTGTACAGGATTACGACCCAATTGTTCAGAAAACAATCAACCGGATACAGCCATTTGAAAATGTAGAAAGGGTTACTAAATTAGCACGTAAAATTGGATACACTTCTATAAGCCATGATTTGGTCTTTGGCTTGCCAAAGCAAAATTTACAAAACATAATCGACACCATTAATAAAACAAAAGAATTAAAACCCGACAGAATTGCTTTTTATAGCTACGCTCATGTCCCATGGATAAAAGGGCTAGGGCAGAGAGGTTATGATGAAAATGATTTACCCAAAGACGAAGTAAAAAGAGAGTTATACGAAGTCGGCAAACAGCTGTTTGATAAAATTGGGTACGTAGAGGTGGGGATGGATCATTTCGCGCTTAAAACAGATTCTATGTACAAAGCGATGGAAGAGAAAACACTTCATCGCAATTTTATGGGGTATACTTCTGGGAAAACAGCGTTAATGGTTGGCTTAGGCATGTCTGCCATTAGCGATAGTTGGTACAGTTTTGCGCAAAATGTGAAAACAGTAGAAGAGTATCAAGAAATCGTTAATCTAGGAGAGTTTCCATTATTAAGAGGGCATTTACTTTCTGAAGAAGATCTAATTATCCGTAAACATATACTCAACATAATGTGCCATTTTGAAACTTCATGGAAAAACCCCGATCAACAAACACCTGCGTTTTTAGAGGGTTTAAAACTTCTTGATGAAATGAGAGAAGATGATTTGGTTGTGGTTGAAGACAATAAATTGTCCGTTCCTGAAAAAGGTAGGTTATTCGTAAGAAATATTTGTATGTGTTTTGACGCTAAAATGATTCGCAATAAACCAGAAACTCAACTATTTAGTCAAACGGTATAAGCCTATCTAATCCAGCGAGAGGATTGAAGCTTAATACTGAAGTTAACATCTCTTGCTTTCCTCAATAACGTTTTTGAGTAGCGCCAATTCGTGTCTTTGGATTCAACAAAAATAAAAAGCCTGTAAGAAGAGAAAACTTTTTAGGTGTTTTCACGTACAAGTCTCGGTATTTTCGACACGAATGAAAAAAAAACTGTTAATAGTTCTACTACTTTTTATCTCAGTTCATGGGTCCACTCAACGGTTTCAAAAAATAAACAAACTCGAATCTTCATTAAACTCAGAAACTGATCGTAAAAAATTGGCAATTGAGTTGTGCGAATTGTCCAAGCTTTATGAGCCTTCTAATCCAGAAAAGGCCATGGAAAATGCCCGTCGCAGTTTAACCATCAGTAAGAGCCTCCAATATAACTCGGGAATAGTTAACGCATATAACCAAATTGGTGTCTTAGAGCGAAATTTTGCGCAATATCAAGCCGCTTTAGACGCTCATTACAGTGCGCTAAGAAACAATGAGCAAAACAATAATCAAAGCGGGGTCGCTTTTAGTAATTTATTCATTGGTAATGTTTACCAGGAAATGGGGAGATTTCAAATAGCAGAAGACTTTTATTTAGCCTCACTTGAAATAGCTAAAGAAATTAATTGTTCGTTATGCTTGTCAAAAGGTAATTCTCGATTAGGGGGTTTAAGCCATGATCAAGGAAAAGATAACTTATCGATTCAGTATTACTTAATTGCATTAGAAAAGATTTCTTTAACCAATAATATAGAAGAGATGGCTGAAGTAAATAGAAGCGTAGGGTTTTTATACAAGAACACAAAAAGAAATGGTCGGGCGTTGGAACACTATTTAAAATCGCTCGACGGTTTTGAAAGGGTCAATAACAAAGAAAAACAGTCCATTCTTTGTTTTGAAATAGGGTCAATCTATCAAATTGAAAATGAGCTTGACTTAGCTTTGCTATATATGAAAACAAGCCTTGGTTTAGCTGAAAAAACCGGACTAAAAGCATATATAAAAAAGGGATATGAGAATTTAGCAAATGTCTACGAAAAAAACGAAAATCATAAGTTGGCTTACGAGTATCTTAAATACTACCTAGCAATTAAAGATACTCGGGAGATCTCTGAGTTAGAAGCACAGCTAGACATTGAAAATAAAAATCAGGAAATACAGCTTCTCAACAATGAAAAGGAATTAAAAGCGCAGGAGTTAAAAAGTAAGAATATTGTAACATACATTATGTTAATGGTTTTCCTTATCGTGACGGTTCTTGCTTTATTTCTGATTTTTGCTTTGAAACAGAAAAATAAAATCAACCGCCAGTTGAAAATTGCCAACGACGACGCAAACCGCTCCCGAATGGATAAAGAAGAATTTTTTGCATATACCAGTCATGAGATTAGAACTCCTTTAAATGCTGTGGTCGGAATGTCAAGGTTATTGGGCGAAACAGACTTAAACACCGGTCAGCAAAAGTACTTAAAAACAATAAATTCAAGCGCACAAAACATATTGTTTCTTGTAAATGATGTTTTGGATTTATCAAAAATAGAATCTGGAACAATTGAACTCGAAAATGTAGACTTTTGCATTCAGGACGTTATTACTGAGCTAATAAATAGCCTTGATTTTAAGCTTAGAGAGAAAAATGTATCTTTAATCTCAAAGTTAGACAAGAGCATCCCAAAAGTTTTAATGGGGGACCCACACAGGATAAACCAAGTCGTTTTAAACCTAGTAGATAATGCAATTAAGTTTACTGCAGACGGAGAGGTTTGTATTGCGGTCAACGTAACCCTTGAAACAGAAGAGTCAATCTCCCTTTTATTTCAAATATCAGACACAGGAATCGGTATTAGAAGAAGCCGGCTAGATACCGTTTTCGACTCCTTTAAGCAAGAGACCACGCACACAACAAGACAATATGGAGGTACTGGTTTAGGGCTCTCAATTACTAAAAATTTAATCCAAATAATGGGTAGTAAAATTCATTTAAAAAGCACCTATGGGGAGGGTAGTAAGTTTTCATTTGAACTGGAATTAAAGAAAAGTAAAAAGAAAACACTCAGTGATAGGGTATTAAATAGTAGCGCAAGTCCTTTAAGAGACATAAAAGTTTTGGTCGTTGATGATAATACGCTAAACCGAGAAATCTTCTTTGACCTATTAAATAATTATAAAAATAACGTAGAAGTTGAAATGGCAGATGATGGAAAAATGGCACTGCTGAAAATAAAACAATCTAATTATGACATTATATTAATGGACATTCAAATGCCAATAATGGATGGTTACGAAGCAACCCGACAAATTAGAAGGCTAAAAGGCAGTAAGGCAAGCACTCCTGTTATAGCTATGACTGCACATGTGCTAGACGGTGTTGCGGAAAAGTGCAATCAAGCGGGAATGAACGACTACATTTCCAAGCCAATTAACCTTGCTATTTTGCATCAAATTATAAAAAAGCACATAAATAAAAAGCAGTCGAGTGATTCATCCGCTCTTGAAGATCTGACGAAAGAGGAAATAATTTTTGATACAACACATGTTCATTTAGATAAATTACTACAGATTGTTAATAATGACTATTCAAAGCTCGAAAAATACATCTCTATTTTCTTTAACAACGTTCCTAGTGATTTGGAGAGCCTAAAAGAGGCAGTTAATTCCCAAAAATGGGAAGAGTTAGGAAAAATAGCTCATAAAATAAAAGGGAGTGTTGGGTACATGGGAATCTCCTCAATTAAAAAAGACCTCCAAACTCTAGAGAAAGTAAGCAAAGAAGTTGGTGATTTAGAGGGAATTGTAGATATTGTGAACGGAGTTGCAGATGTGCTTGAATTAGCAATGAAAGAGCTCAAAGAAATTAAGGGTGAACTAAAGGAAAAAGTATGAGATGTTTAGTTGTAGATGATGACGAACTTTCTAGAAATGTATTAGTAGATTTAATTAGTGAAACTGACTCTTTGGAGATTATAAAGTCTTGTGAAAACGCTATTGATGCATTTAATATAATTAAGGAAGAACATATTGATTTGGTTTTTCTAGATATTGAAATGCCTAAAATGGACGGCATGGAAATGCTTAGGACATTAAGCCCGCTGCCGCAAATTATTTTAGTCACTTCTCATTCGGAATATGCCGTAGAATCTTATGAACACGATGTTACTGATTTTATTCAAAAGCCCGTCTCACAAGCTCGTTTCTTAAAGTCGGTAGACAAAGCACTTCGTCGTTTTGAAGAAAGTAGGGCAAACATCACTTCTAAAGACAAAACTATTTTTATTAAGACTGAATCCAAATTAGTTCAGATTAACACGGAAGATGTTTTATGGGTAGAGGCATTGGGCAACTACATGCGAATTTTTACTCCAAATGGGAAATATACAGTGCTAAGCACAATGAAAGACATTGCGTCTAAATTATCTTCGGGTGACTTTGCTAGAGTGCATAGGTCTTTTATTGTAAGGGTTGATAAAATTGAAACCATTGAGGACAACTACATTTTAATCAATCAAAAACAAATAAGTATAGGAAAAGCTTATAAAGATGGGCTTTCTAAACGACTCAATATGCTGTAGTTTTTTCTTGGAAAGCTAACCTAACCAACCACAATGTAGATAGCCCTAAACCCTCCAATACCCTGTTTTTTTTCTCCACTTGGGTACTTTGGTTCATCTGTTATAGCAACCTCTGCAAATTTCAACTCTTTATACTTTGCAAGTCTAGCAGTAATTTCTGAATTAAAAGCAAATCGCTTTTCTTGTCATTCTTAAGTTTGCAAAGACAGCAACATTTCTAAGCCATTTTTTTAATCGCTTAAAAAGGGTCGAAATTGTATTCGTCTTCGCCTACTATAGCTTTTTCCTGATCTGGCTTTTGTAGACGTCTTTCTTGACAAACCCAGTCATCCGCACTCATCTCCATTTTTAAAAATACGCCCCAATATGCCTTTTCTGTCATTGCGTCCCAGTGAATGATGCATCTTCTATACTGAAATGTTTGTATTTGATTTAGTGCAATAAGCAAGGCTACAATCAATAATATAGGGATTGAAGTGAACCTCTTTTTAAGAGCCACAGAATAAAAACTAGCTATAGGTATTGCAAGCAAGCCATAAGAGTCGATCATCGGCCTACTTCCAAAGCCTCCGCCATACCACCAGGACCACCAACTGTATAGCACGATTATATTTATTAATAAAAACACTGCCGTGGATAAAAAATATTTCCGATGAATTTTAAATAAAGACAACAAGCCAATAAATGCAAATATCATGATTGGTGTATAGACCAACCATCCTTTTCTGTAGCTGAATAAGCCCTCAAGAATATGCTGATTGTTAAAATAAAACCGCTCATTAACGTATGAATTAAAAAGCCAACTTCCCGTAATATATTTCCAATATACTAATTGAGGAGACAGTACAATAAAGAAAAGAAAAACTATAGCCATTATGTGTAAATACTTTGCAATGAAAAATTGCATTCGTTCTATAAATAGCTTTTTTGTATAAACCCCATATAGCAAAGGGAAAAGAAATATTAAAATATTGACAGGCCGAATTAAAACGATAAGACCCAACAGCAGCCCTAGGTAAACCGCTCTTTTGAAATTTTGTTCTGTCAACCATAATATACTTTGGAAAATAAAGCAGGTTATTAACGAAAAAGAAAATGCATGAGACATTGCTGGTTCTGCGCTTGCATAATAATACAAATTAGTACCTGCTAAGACCGTAACCATTGTTAGGCTAGTAACCCATTCTGAAAAAGTGAAAAGCAATAATTTTCGAAGAAAAAATAAGCCAATAAATAGATAAAAAAGGCAGGACAGAACAAGGAAAAATTCGTAAGGCTGAGAAAATCCGTTTGACTCATATTTAGAAAGATACGCAAAACCATGGGCCATAAAAAAGAAAGGAGCATACATAAAAGACATACCCATGGTTGTTTTAATAACCTTTATCTCTCCTGCAGGGTCTCTTTCTAAGTCTCTATTTAGTCGCTCTGGCCAAAACTGATGTTTTGCTGAATAATTTACTCCGTCTGTATCAATAAAATCGAGTGAAAGATCGTGATGAATAAAGATTGCTGGCAGATAGCCATAATAAGACGTAACATCCCAGGTAATTATTTTAGCGTTAGTTTCGGCATGTTTCCATTTTTTTAAATTAAGTGTTGTCCAAATCATAATAACCAATAGTAGCCAAAACGTTATTTTAGAAGCACTATTAAAATATGTATTAACTCTTTGAAACACAATAAATTTTATCTTGGACTCATATGGCTTTCCTACAACTAGTTTCTTGCGAAAATATTGTATTTTAAAATACAAGAAACTGCAATTATACCCTTTTAAATAGTTTATGCCAATTATTATATATACTCCTTTTAAGCTTTAAGTGGGCTCAAGTTTCTTTTATGAGTTTTTCGAATTCGCTAGCATCAAGGCTACATAAAATAGTTTTTGTAAGTTTGCCATAAATTTAGCTTGAAGCTTCTACAATCACATAAGTTTTTATACTGGGCAAGCCTTTTATTGGTAATTTTATTTTGTGCCTTAATGATTTTCCAATTGTCATTAGATGATATGGAGTGCTTAATAAATAGTGACTCCTTGTACTTACCATCGATTTATAATGATTTATATGTTTCAGGAAACACAATATCAGGATGGAATCTAAGTCCTGCGCCATCATTTTTCCCAGATATGCCAATCTTTTTTTTTTATATGTTTATCACAGGAAATTTTATTATTTCTATTTTACTTTATGGCTTAACTCAGATAGGGTTAATTAGCTTAGGGTTCTTATTGGTTATTAAGCAGTTTAGTAAAAGCGCCTATCCCTATTTATGTTTTTCTCATTTATTTTTAATACTTTTTATTTTGGTAGAATTAATAGATGAGGATTTTGGTTTTTCTTATTATATTGTTTCTAACTCATATCACATGAGTGCTTTTATAAGTGCTTTATTTTGTCTGAATTACTCCCTTTTATTTTATAAAACCTCGAACACTATTTGGATGGCAATATTATTGGGTCATGGAACGATAGCTTTAATGTCGGATAAGCTATTCATTATTACATTTATTATTCCTGTAATAGTTGTGTTTTTCTTTACGGGGCTTTTTAAAAACAGAATACGTTCAGTGGTTCTTCTAGGATCGTTCTGTTTAACATATTATTTTGGCACGTATTTTTATGAGTTGATAAGAAGCAGTAATTCAATTACCATTCCCGAACCTCACAAGTATTTGGCTTATGAGAACATTGCTAATTCATTTGAGGTAATGTTTGAGCAGCTCGGGAGCTATTTGTTTAGCTTTTCTATTCGATCCAGTATATTAATTATAGCGATCGTTTCCTTCCTGTGTCTTGGGGGTTTTTTAGTTAAGAGGCTAATAGTGTTTCGTAAAAAAGGAAAAGAGTTATTTGATTCTCAATTTATAGTTTACCTTTTCTTTTTTCTTTTTTCAATATTCGTGTTTCTTGCACCGGCTCTTAATGGAAGCTATACTGGATGGGACACCCTTCGGTATAACTATTCAGTCTATGTTGCTTTAGTTTTATTGTTTCCTGTTCTGCTTTTCTCAAGGCGGAAACTTGAATGGTTGATTTCAAGAGGACAACACTCCTTTTTTGCACTACTAGTAGTGTTTTTCGCTTTTCTAGTTGTTGGGCTCATTCAAGGGAAAAGAACAAACCTAATTACATATTACCCTAAAATTGCACGTTTTATGGATGACTTTGTGGAAAAAGAAGGTTTAGGTATGGGAGTGGCGGTTTATTGGGACGCTAAAGTTATAACAATGTGTACTAAGAAAAACATAAAAGTCTTTGCAGCTTTTGAAGAAATGGCGCCTTACTATCGTGCTACGAATCAAAACTGGTTTTATCAAAACAATGATGGCTCTCCTGCTATATTTGATTTTATATTAGCGCCAAATCAAAATATGATAGATAATGCTGAAAAGTATTTGGGACCAATTTCAAAAACAATTAATACACCTTACTTTATTATTGCAAAAACAAAGCCATTTAGGTTTAATCCCGAAACGTATTTACCTTATTTGGTAGCTGACTAAGATAATTTCCCTATATACACCCAATCTCCATTCATCCTTTTACAACTAAATTTTTCTAATTTAAACAAAGAAGATAGTCTTTCTTCAAAAAGGTAAAAATTCACATGCTCGTCTAAGGTATAGTAGTAATACCTTTGTCTAGGCACAACGACAACCAATTGCTTTTTTGCTACTCTTAGTAACTCTTTTACTGCTAATCTTTCTTCGATAATATGCTCAAGTGTATGGGAACAAGTTACAACATCAAAAGAATTATTTTCGAAAGGAAGTTTTTCAACAAACCCCTGCACTAAATTTGCACTTGAAAATTGCAGTTTGTCAACAATGTCACAACCGGTTAATTCAAGGTTCAGCACTTCTGCTCGTTCTAAAAAGTATCCTTTCCCACATCCCACGTCCAAAAGCGATACGGCCTCTTTATCTATGTTAGACAATATCCATTTTATGCTTGATTCATTTAGGTCTGTTTTTCTGTTTCTTGAGATAGTGTTTAATCCATTGTAAAAGGAGCTATATTCTTTCTCAGACCATTTATAAACAAGGGTTTTAAAGCTCATGGCTGTTTTTAAATCTTTCCCTCTGTATGCGTACCAAAAAAAAGGATACATAAACCATTTACTATCTCTTATGGCGGACGGAACTAACTCATCCATTAGATACCGAATTATATTTGTAACTCCTCTATTCACTTTTCTTTTTTGATATATCGTTTTATTATATGATTCCGTTTAATCATAGCCAATTCTTTTATCATAATAAGGCCGTGTTTCAAAAGACGGACACTACTCCCTTCGGTGTTTCTTAATACTACGGGCAACCTTTTAATATTATAATTTCGTTTAAGTGATATATATAGCAGCTCTACATCAAATGCAAAGCCATTAATTCGAGAAACACTAAACAGGTCTTGCGCTACAGCTTTAGAAAACCCTTTTAAGCCGCATTGCGTATCAAACATTCCTGTAGTAACTAACCTCCCAATTATAAAAGAAAAAACCATACTCCCTAATTTTCTAAACCAAGAGATCTCTTCAAAATATTCTGATTGAGGAAGGGTTCGGTCTCCGATGACTACATCAAACTCCTTTTCTTTTAAGTACTTATAAAATTCCTTAATGGATTCGAAACTAAAAGGGATGTCTACGTCTGTATAAATGATATAATTCCCCTTCGCGTTCAGCACTCCATTTTTTACGGCTCCTCCTTTCCCTAAGTTTTTTTCATTCTCTAGGTATCTACACGAGTATTGTTTGGCAACTTTTTTTGTTTCTCCATTGTCTTTCGACCCATCATCAACAATAATAATTTCGTAACTGGCTATTGATTTGTCTAACCACAAAATAAACTCATCAAGCTGTTTTGCTATGATTTTAGAGCCTTTAAATGACGGGATAATAATCGTAAGCATTAACTATTATTAAATTACCATCTCTGGAATCTCTCCTTCAATAATTAAAACTCCTTCTGTGGCTGTTTGAATTTCTTCAACAGATACCCCAGGAGCTCTTTCTAAAAGCCTAAAACCAACACCCTCAACTATGTCTAATACAGCAAGATTAGTAACCACTTTTTTTACGCAGCCAACACCTGTAAGTGGCAGGGAACATCTCTTTAAAAGCTTACTTTCGCCTTTTTTATTCGCATGCATCATGGCAACAATGATGTTGTCAGCACTAGCCACTAGATCCATTGCACCACCCATGCCTTTGACCATTTTACCTGGTATTTTCCAATTAGCTATGTCTCCATTTTCAGAAACCTCCATTGCTCCTAAAACAGTTAGTTGCACGTGTTGTCCTCTAATCATTGCAAAACTTGTAGCAGAATCAAAATAAACCGCCCCATCCAACGCGGTAATGGTTTGTTTTCCCGCATTTATTAAGTCAGCGTCTTCTTCTCCGTCAAATGGAAATGGGCCCATCCCTAATATTCCGTTTTCTGACTGGAACTCGACTTCTGTTCCTTCCGGTATATAATTAGCAACTAGCGTTGGAATACCAATACCTAAATTAACATACCATCCATCTCTTAGCTCCTGCGCAATTCGCTTTGCAATTCCTGTTTTATCTAGACTCATTTTCGGGTAATTTTAACTCGAAGACATTCGAGATGATATTTGACAACACATAATCATGTAGTCCTCTGTTCCAAAGATATACTTTTATTTCTTTTTCTTCTGAAGATATATTATCTAAAACAAAATGGTGTAAAAAATCATCGTCAATCAATTGACTTTGATAAGCGGTTTCAAATGAATAATAAAAATATCTGCCATTAGAGCCATCTTTATTAATAGAGGACACAATCAAGTAGATTTTGTTTTTGCTTTCCAATGTTTGGAGGCTGCCCGAGACAGACACTTGAATATCACTAGCCTCTAGGTTATCACAATCGAAAACAGCTAGTTTGTAGTGTTCTTGATTAGTTGCAATATCATTCGCAATAACCACTTCTATTTCATTCCGAATCATTGGCTTTTTACGCTTAAAAGCTATGTAAGTTGATGGGGGGTGAATCGCAATCGTATCGTATAGTTTTGAAATATCCGGATTGGTTATTACAGTGGTTTTTGTAACAATAATGTCTGTGAGGGTGCTATTCGGATCACTAAACAGCCCAACACTCGACTTATTTTTATAGTGAGATTCAAAATAAGGCCAATTCCAGTTCATGATATGATATATCATAATGCTATTCTCAGGTTTTATCTGTTCCTTCACTTTTGCAAAAAACTCATGGTTTATTCTTTCGTCAGGAGAAAAAACCGAAGTATCCAGGCTAAGGTGGCCGAGAAATGATGTTGGGAAAAACAGAAAAAGCCAATGCAGCCATTTTCCAATTTTTATGTTGTCGAAAACATAAAACAACATTAATAGAAATAATAATACAAAATAAATTCCTGTCCTATCTTCAGGATAATTAACTTCAAATAACCAAGCTAAAAGAAGTATTCCAATGAGGTTTCCAAAAAACAAATAGGAATAAATTACAAAAGGGGTTTTAAACCATTCCTTTAGCTTGGAGCTTTTCAACCTTAATATCAAATAAACTATAAAAAATGCAAAAAACAATAAATAAACATACCTTAACCAATCACCATCAAAAAACAAAATATATCGACTCAAGGTTCTTCCTGTAACCTCCCATAACCCATCTAAACTACCATAATACAATGCTCCTTTTTCTCTCAAAAGAAAACCGTAGTAAATAAACGGAGATAAGAATACTATAAAACCAATATGAACAAGCCATTCTTTAACCTTATCAGATAAGCTTTGTACGTCGTTTCTAAAGAAAAAAGTAAATATGTTGATTCCCACCAAAATAAAACATGTGTTTGCAAATGTTAAATTGGCCGAAACTGTTAAAATCAAAAAGAGGTATGTATATAATAATGATCTTAAATCGTTTGTTTTTTGAAAGTTGATAAAATGTACTAAAACCCAAACAAAAAAACCAAAAGAAAGGCCATAGCCTCTGGCATTGGCAAAATACTCCATAATAAAAGGAATAGTGTTTAAGGCAATTACACTCGTTAGTTTTAAGTAAGGTGTTTTAAATGATTTTGTGAGTTTTATTGTTCCAAAAAAGTAAACAACAAAAGCCAACAAGTTTGGTAAGCGTAAAATTGCAAAATTGTCTCCAAATACTTTATAAAGCTGGTGACCAATGAATGAATTAAGTAAGTGGTTGTTGGCGTCCCAATGCATGGATTCTCCAACATAATCTCCATGATAGAAATATAATATAAAAGTTGCCACCTCATCATGCAATGTTTCGTTGTAAATTATTCGAAGTAATAAATAAACAAAGACAAATAGAAAAAGAAGAGCTAAGAACCCTTTATATATTTTATCGTTCATCGTTATTCTCATCTCGAACCGTTCTTTGCTCAATTCTCTTTTCGTAGCTCGCTCCTTCAAATATTCTTTGAATAAATATTCCTGGTGTATGAATTTGATTTGGATCTAATTCTCCTGCAGGAACTAAATGCTCAACTTCCGCAATTGTTATCTTTCCAGCCATTGCCATCATGGGATTAAAGTTTCTCGCGGTTCCCTTAAAAATAAGGTTTCCAGCCGTATCGCCTTTCCATGCTTTTACAATTGCATAATCTGCTGTTAAAGCCGATTCTAATATGTGGGGTTTTCCATTAAACACCCTTACTTCTTTACCTTCTGCAACCTCAGTACCATAGCCAGCGGGGGTGAAAAATGCTGGAATTCCTGCTCCTCCGGCTCTGCATCGCTCCGCAAGACTTCCTTGTGGAATTAAATCAACCTCTAATTCACCGCTAAGCATCTGCCTTTCAAACTCGTCATTTTCTCCTACATATGAAGAAATCATTTTTTTAATTTGTCGGTTTTGAAGCAAGAGTCCCAAACCAAAATCATCAACACCTGCATTGTTGGAGATACATGTCAGCTCCTTAGTGCCGAGCTTAACTAATTGGGATATGCTGTTTTCCGGAATACCGCATAAACCAAAACCTCCAAGCATAATTGTCATGCCATTTTCTATCCCGGCACAAGCTTTTTCAACGTTATCAAATACTTTATTCATATGTAATGTGTTTTACTTAATCTACCATTCTTGATTCTTTTCGTCCCAGACGTCCATTTTTGGTTCAAACTCTTTATATTGATTACAATCAAGAGGGTCTCCTATAATGGAAGAGGGAGGGGTAAAATCAGATTGCGATATATTTAATGTAGAGTCTGCATAAACTTTTTTCATATAATAGCACCACATCGGAAGGGCCATGTTTGTTCCCATTCCAAGCTGCAAACTCCTAAACCGAACTGCTCTATCTTCAGCTCCTACCCAAACTCCTGTCACCAAGTCAGGCGTGAGCCCCATAAACCATCCATCAGATTGGTTTTGAGTAGTCCCTGTTTTTCCAGCTACAGGGATTTCTCTGTCTATTCCGGCATAAGGTCTTTTTTCCGTTTCTTTACCTCTCATGCGAATAGCGGTTCCCCCAACTAAGGCTCTTCCGGTTGCTTTGTTCTTAAGGGTTGGATGACGAATTCCGGTAGTTACAAGCTTCATCATTTGAAGAATGGTGTATGCTGTTTCCTCCTTCCATATTTCCTTAGAATAAATCTCTGGCTCATAAATAACATTGCCGTTCTTGTCTTCTATTTTAACAATATAAGTTGGTTTTATGTAAACTCCATTATTTACAAAAGATGTTAAAGCGCCAACCATATCGTACACAGACAAGTCAAAAACCCCGAGCGCCATCGATGGAACAGGAATAAACCTTGAGGTGTCCATTCCCATTTGTGAAACACGGTCAAACGTTTCATCCAACAACCCTTGTTTTCCTTTTTTAACTATTCCTGCTGTAATGTTGTTCATTGAATTTGCCAAAGCATAAGGTATGGGCATCATTTCATTTGTAAACCCGGTGCCAGAATTACTTGGGCACCATTGTTTTTCTCTATACTTATTATAAGGAATATCAACACAGTACTTTATATCAAAAAAAGACTCATCACAAGGCTCTATTAAGCCAAGCTCTAATGCGGTTCCATAAATAAACGGCTTGAATGTTGATCCAACCTGGCGTTTCCCTTTTTTAACCATATCATATTTAAAGTGATTAAAATTAGGCCCGCCCACCCATGCTTTAATTTGCCCTGTTTGTGGCTCAATAGAAACCATACTCGCACGCAACAGGGTTTTATAGTAACGTATGGAGTCCATTACGGTCATTATAGTGTCTTTTTCATAATTTTCGGACTGCCAATCAAAAACTTTCATTTTACGCTTTGTTAAAAACATTTCCGCTAAATCCTTTTTGCTTTTCACCTCAGTTTGGTGATGACAGTAGCTACAAACATATTTATCGCCTTCCTTCGACACATATTTTTCCGGCCGTTCACAATATCCACATATTTTTCCAACATATACTTTATATAGTTGCGAACGACGCTTTGCTCGTTCCATCAAAGTGTCAATTTGAGCGTCAGTTAAATCATTTGAAAAAGGAGGGCGCTTCCATTTTGAGCTGTTCGTAAAAAAATCTTCTTGTAAATCGTATTTTAAATGCTCTTGAACTGCCCACTCTGCATAAGCTTGCATTCGGGAGTCTAATGTAGAATATATCTTTAACCCATCTGAATATATGTCATAAGACCTTCCATCTTGATCAACAATAACATGGTCACCATTTTCATCTTTTTCTCTTAAAATATTAGAGACTTCCCTTCGCAATGTCTCTCTAAAATATGGAGCTAGCCCGCTTTGGTGGTCTACTCTTGTATATTCCAAGCCAAGAGGAAGTTTCCTAACTGAATCATACATGGGTTGTGAAATATATTTAGCTTTTAACATTTGGCTTAAAACAACCTCCCTTCGCTTAACAACCTCTTCTGGCCTACGCAATGGATTAAACAATGATGGGTTTTTTGCCATTCCAACAAGCATAGCGGCTTCGTGGAGCTTTAGTTCCTCTGGTCTTTTTCCAAAATAAACCTGTGAAGCTGAATTAATGCCAACGGCGTTGTTTAAGAAATCAAACTTATTAAAGTACATCGTTATAATCTCTTCTTTTGTGTAGTTTTTCTCAAGCCTACTTGCTATCAGCCATTCTTTAAACTTTCTCTTTACAAGGTCCCATTTGTTCACCATCTTTTTCCTTGGAAACAGAAGCTTAGATAGTTGTTGAGAAATGGTGCTTCCTCCTCCTTGGCTTTTTTGCCCAGTAACAACCCCTTTTACAACTCTTCCGAGCGCACGTAAATCAACCCCAGAATGTTTATAGTACCTAACATCCTCTGTTGCCACCAATGCTTCAACCAACCAATGAGAAAGGTCATTGTATTTTGTGTTGGTTCTGTTCTCTTTATAGTATTTGCCTAATTCAACCCCGTCTACAGAAAACACTCTTGAAGCTAGGTTGCTTTGAGGATTCTCCAACTCTTCAAACCCGGGAAGGGTTAAATCATCTGAAATATTTAACATGATATAAATTCCTATGAAAGGGACCAACATTGTTAGCCATAACAAACTAATAATTGTCCATCTAGACCACTTCTTGAGTTGTCTTTTGACAACTTTTGCACCTTCATCCTTTGGTTTGTCTGGTTCCGCTATATTCTCTTGCATGTTTTTTAATAGACCTCAAAAGTAATAAATTTTTAGAGGCAAGAATTGGATGTCTATTAATACGTTTTTAAAAAGCTGGCGCACCCTCATATGCTTAAGCGCCATAATGAAACTATTTGAGGAATTAGCCTCATATTTATCGATTCACACTATAAAAAAGGAATAATCGTTGTATAGTTAAAAACAAACATTATCTTTGCACCGATTTTTGTAACCTTAGACGGATTTTAGATTGAAAATGCAGCAAAAAACAACTAATAAACTGATAGTATTATTGGGAATTATTTTCTTATTTAATACGAACCTGAAAGCCCAAGATCATGAGAATGATCATACAACAACTGAAGAAAATGAGCAATCAGGGTTCGATCCAGTTGCATTCGCTTTCGACCATGTATTAGACGCCCATGAAGTTCATATTGCTGGTGAAGGAGCTTCTTCTATTACCTTGCCTCTTCCTATTATTCTTTGGACCGAGAAAGGTCTTGTTTCTTTCTTGTCATCTTCTTTTCACCATGACAATGAAGGGCATCATATTGTAGAAAAAAAAGGATTAAACTTTGTTAAGTACCATGAAAAAATATATCAACTAAGCGATGGAGAGTCTCATATAAGGTTCGAGGGAAAAGAAATTGTTAATGCGACACAGCCATTAGATTTTTCAATAACCAAAGCGGTGTTTACTATGTTTTTGGTGGCTTTCTTACTGTTTTTTATCTTTTTGAAAGTGGCAAGGTTTTACAAAAAAAATGGTGTCGTTGCCCCTAAGGGAATTGTCTCATGGATGGAGCCGCTAGTGTTATTTGTAAGAGATGACATTGCTGAACCAAACATTGGAAGCAAGAAAGATAAGTTTATGCCTTATCTACTTACGGTGTTTTTCTTTATTCTTATAGGAAATTTATTAGGCCTTATTCCTTGGATTGGCAGCCCCAACTTAACTGGAAACATTTCTGTCACAATCACATTAGCAATGTTTACCTTAATTATACAGTTAATATTTTCTAAGAAGCCATTCTGGAAACACATATTTATGCCTCCGGGGGTACCTTTGGCTTTGTACCCAATTTTGGTTCCCATTGAAATCGCAGGAATCTTTATTAAGCCTGCCGCATTATTGATTCGTTTGTTTGCGAACATGACTGCAGGGCATATCATTGTTATCTCTTTAATCTCGATTATTTTTGTAAAACAAAGCGTTGCATGGTCTGGACTATCGGTTCCCATGGCTTTATTTATCTCGACTTTAGAATTACTAGTAGCCTTTTTACAGGCATATATTTTTACCATGCTTTCTGCGTTGTTCATCGGAACAGCGGTAGAAGAAGCGCATTAATTAGCAAATAAATAAACAATAAATAATAACAGTTATGAATGAAATGATTTTACACGGAGGAATTGCAGCA
>Ga0209631_10001228_pt1 | contig 33265 bp, 30 predicted proteins | sample COG_08_FD_184752 | JGI IMG/M metagenome (GOLD analysis project Ga0209631, IMG submission 184752) | Pelagic Microbial community sample from North Sea - COGITO 998_met_08 (SPAdes) (version 2) | ecosystem: Environmental > Aquatic > Marine > Neritic zone/Coastal water | place: Helgoland, sampling... | reverse complement strand
GCTTTCTTCTTAGGTGCAGCTTTTTTCTTAGGTGCAGCCTTCTTAGCAGCAGCCTTCTTCTTAGGTGCAGCCTTCTTCTTAGGTGCAGCCTTCTTAGCAGCAGCCTTCTTCTTAGGTGCAGCCTTCTTAGCAGCAGCCTTCTTCTTAGGTGCAGCTTTCTTAGCAGCAGCCTTCTTAGGGGCAGCTTTCTTAGCAGCAGCCTTTTTCTTAGGGGCAGCTTTCTTAGCAGCAGCCTTCTTAGGGGCGGCTTTCTTAGCAGCAGCTTTCTTAGGTGCAGCCTTCTTAGCAGCAGCTTTCTTAGGCGCAGCTTTTTTAGCAGCAGGTTTCTTCTTAGCAGCAGGTTTCTTTTTTGCGACCACGTTTAGTACTCCTTTAATGACTTTACCTTTTTAACTCGCTCAATGTTTCAGCTATGAAGCATCTCCTCGGCATAACTCTGAATCATAGCTAAAGGCAGAGTCTGGGTAACATCGATGCGCTGGGGTCAAGTTTAGAAAATTCTCTATGCTTTGCACACCTTTTTTTAAAACTTTTTTAAACTTCAATAACCGCTCGTTTCACCTAAAAATACGGCATTAGTGCGCATTCAAAAAGAAAAAAACAGTAAGAATTCGATCGTTGAAAATGGTACATAAAACGAGCAATCGTGCTCACCTTAAACCGACATTCACGCAGTTCATCTCAAAACAAATTTTGATATTTACAGCCGGTGGCATGTCCCTTTGAGTTTAGAGACCACCTGTCTCAACGAAGACCCGAGCACTTTCCGTGGTGGAAGAGCCCAGTAGGATACAAAGAATTTTACGATCTAAAAAATTTAACTTTGAATGAGTAATCCTACTCGGCAGGTTCACTCAGTAATTTTTGAATCGCTACCTGAATCTGCTCCGTTGTCCCTTCTCCCTCTACTACCCCGTAGCCGCTATCGACCGCCTGCATTTCGGTCTTATAGAAATCGATCAACGGTGCTGTCTGAGCGTGATAGACACGCAGCCGTTCCTTAATGGTCTCTTCGAGATCGTCTTCTCTCTGAACGAGCGGCTCCCCTGTCTCATCGTCGACGCCCTCATGTTTGGGCGGTTGAAAGACAAGATGATAGATACGACCGGAGCCAGGATGCACCCGTCGACCGCTGAGTCGATCAATGATTTTTTGGTCCGATAGATTGATTTCAACCACGTGGTCGATTTCGATGCCTGCTTCACGCAACGATTCGGCCTGAGGAATGGTGCGCGGAAATCCATCGAATAAAAATCCTGACTGACAATCGGGAGCGCTGAGCCTTTCTTTGACAAGGTCAATGATGATCTCATCGGTAACCAGGTCTCCACGATCCATGACGCCCTTGACCTTCAAGCCTAAGGGCGTCTGATCTTTAATCGCCTGGCGCAACATATCGCCTGTGGAGATTTGAGGAATCCCATAGGCCTGGCAAATGAACTGTGCTTGTGTGCCTTTACCCACACCCGGTGCCCCCAACAAAATAATTCTCATACTCCTCCCTGCTCGCTTTTTCTAATTCTGCTTCTATTCGTCCTGCTTCGTGGCTGCCCGCCGGGCGGAAACCACATTCGGTATCTTCTGCATCATTTCCAGCACTTTGATCAAAGTTTTCAGAGAAGCCACTTCAACAGTCATCGATAGTTGCACCCGCTGCGCCTCTCGATCGGTCACCGAGTGCATCATCGTCACGTTGATCGCTTCGGTCACGAACAATCCCGTTATATCAAAGAGTAACCCCGAGCGTTCGTAGGCTTCTACTTCAAGCTCAACTGAAAACACCGCCTGTATGTCGTCCTGCCAAGATAATCGCATCAGCCGCCCATACGGATCTCCTTGCAACACTTCAACGCACGCTTGAACATGCACATGCACCAGACCGGCGTCGCTGATGATACCAACAATCGAATCCCCCAAAACCGGATTACAACAACTGGCAATCTCATGACGCCTGCCGCCCAGCCCATTAATGAGCATCGGTAATTCATCTTGTTTGAAGGCCAGGGGTAATTGTGTGGATGTTCTAATGTCGAGTTCATGTTCCGCGATCCATTCAGCAACATCAGTGAGCTGCAAATCACCGCTGCCCAAGGCGACCAAAAAATCATCATCCGACTCAAAATTAAACGCTCCGCTTATTGAAACTTCCCGATCGGAATCAAGACCAAGTTGCTGCAACTCGGCCTTGAGCAAACGCTGGCCTTCTTCAAGATTCTTCTGACGCTCGCGTAAACCAAACCAGCTTTGAATTTTTGCTTTCGCCTTTGAGGTTGTGACGTACCCCAAATGGGAGTGCAACCACTCCCTGCGCGGCACACTGTCTTGCCCAGTGATGATCTCAACATGATCACCAGAAATTAAGACGTGATTGAGCGGCACGACTTTACCGTTGACTTTAGCGCCTCGGCACTGATGTCCAATTTCCGTATGGACCTTATAAGCAAAGTCGACAGGGGTAGCCCCAGGGGGCATATCAATCACGTGGCCTTCCGGGGTAAACAGGTAGACTCGGTCCAAACTGACATTTGCCATCATCTCGCTGGCAGACTCGGGAAGGTTATTCACCTCGTCTTGCCACTCAATCACTTGTCTGAGCCAAGCAAGGCGTCGCTCATAGCGAGCCATACGCTGCCCTTTGACATGATCTTTGTACGTCCAATGCGCGCAAACCCCGTACTCCGCTTCATGATGCATCTCGAGGGTTCGAATTTGAACCTCAAGCACCTTTCCCTCAGGCCCAATCACCGCGGTGTGTAATGACTGATATCCGTTATCCTTAGGGTTCGCGATGTAGTCATCGAATTCATTCGGAATGTTACGCCAAAGATTATGAACAACCCCCAATGCGCGATAACAGTCATCGGATGTGCTGACCAAAATTCGAATCGCTCGCACATCATAGACTTCCGAAAACGGAATCCCTTTGCGATTCATTTTTTTCCAAATACTGCAGATATGTTTGGCTCGTCCTTCGAGCTCAGACTCTAAAGTCACCAGCGTCAACTTCGCGTCGAGAAGGGCTACAACGGTTTCAATATATTGATCTCTGTCCGTTCTTTTTTCATCGAGCAAGTTGGCGATCCGTTTATACGCCTTGGGTTCGGTGTACCTAAAGGCCAGATCTTCGAGCTCCCACTTCAGGTGACCAATTCCTAATCGATGCGCGAGGGGAGCATAGATTTCACTGATCTCCTGGGCCAATCTAATTTGTTTACTGCGCTCGCTATTTCCCACTGCACGGATCGCGCAGGTTCTCTCAGCCAATTTAATCAAAGCGACCCGGATATCATCAACCAGGGCCACCAACATTTTTTTTGCCTGCTCGATTTGGTCTGACGTCTCGCCCAAAACAACGGCATTGTGTCGGATATGAATATTACTGATGGCGGCCATTTTCAGAACGCCTTCAACCAAATCGCCAACCTTGTCCCCGAACTGTTTCCGTGCATGATTGAGGGTGATTTGATGCTCTCGAACAGCGCGATAAATAATCGCGGCGATCAGCCCATCTTCATCAACCTGAAACTCCCGCAAAATATCGGCGATTTCCAGGCCCATCCAATAACTACTGCGTCCCGAGGGCCACCCGGCGCCCATTTGAATCGCCTTACTTTCTGCCTGAGCCGACAGTTCACAAGCTTGTTCTATTCGTGCAAGATCCAAATCAGGTCGATCGCTGCCAAGGTCAGTAATCCACTCGGCTACATCAACCGCGCCTTCTTCAAAGACTGTTTGTTGTACTTTGGCTTTAACCATTGGATTGATCTCGGACCAATAGGGCGATTGCTTCCATATGCGCAGTATGCGGAAACATATCGATCATACCCAGCTTCGATAATTGAAAACCACCCTCTATCAACCGATCAACATCTCGTCTCAGAGTGATCGGGTTGCAGGAAACGTAAACGACTCGCTGGCACTCACTTTTGAGGATCTGCTCACAAACTTCCATCGCGCCGGAACGCGGGGGATCAATCAACACCTTATTAAAACCCTTAAGTAGATCTCTGGCGGCGTCCACCTCATAAAGATTTTCGACTTCGAATTGGGCGTTACTGCGTTTGTTTAGGATCGCGTTCTGCCGGGCCTGCTCTACACTCTCTAGACTGCTCTCGAGACCCAGTACTTCAAGCGCCTCTCCCGCAATCGGTAGAGAAAAATTGCCAATGCCGCAAAAAGCATCCAGAACCCGATCCCCCGGGTCAAGCGCCAGCAACTCAAGCGCTAGGTTTACCATCTTTTGATTGACGTCCTGATTCACTTGGGTGAACGCCATGGGGTGGAACAAAAACACAAGCCCCTGATCGCTGAGGCGATATCTCAGGGTCGGTACCGGTCCTTCACTCAATGCACAGACCGTGTCAGGCCCGCCCGATTGCAAAAGAATGTGCACCTGGAAATCGGCTTCGAAAGCAGTCAATGCAGCCACATCACCGGGAGACAGCACATCAAGGTGACGAATCACCAAAGCCACCTGGTCTTCAGACGCAGCGACCTCAATTTGAGGGATCGAGGATCTTGCGTCGAGACCATGAATTAAGCCCGCCAAGGGTTCAATCAAAGCCGACAGCGCGGGCGACAATATATCGCAGCTCGACATCTCTGCAATCAATGCTGATCCAACCTCACGAAAACCGACCAGCGTCCGGTCTTTTTTGGCCACAAATTTGACGCCAAGTCGCGCTTTGGTGCGATAGCCATACGCCGGCCCAGATATTTTTTCGAGCCACTGCTCTGGTTGACAATCTGCGAACAAGGATTGCAGCCAAGCTAACTTGAAGGACAACTGGGCCGGCCGCGCATAATGCTGAAAAGAGCAGCCCCCGCAAGTTTGTGCGTGTTCGCATTTTGGCTCGACCCGATCTGAATGTGGCTTTTCGATGGCTTCGGCACGGCACACCCAGACTCCTTTTTGGCGCTTGAGGGGGACAAAGGTTGCCAGCTCCCCTGGAAGAAGTCCGTGGGCCTTGAACTTTCCGTCTGCGCTCAGGCAAGCACCCTCGATCGTAAGCACTTCGCCTGTTTCCAAAAACGGTTGTTTTTTTCTTCGCATAAACTCCGCCAACCCCTTGCCTGTTGACCGCCTAGGGCAGTCAATCTCGCGGGAGCGGTATTTTATGCTAACTCGGGCGCATATACACCTGTCGACAGATAGCGATCGCCACGGTCGCAAACGATCGCAACAATCGTGGCATCACTTACTTCTTGACTGATTTGCAGCGCTGCTGCGATCGAACCACCCGAGGAAACCCCTGCAAAAATACCTTCTTCTCGGGCTAATCGCCGCATCATCGCCTCTGCATCTGACTGATCAATATCGATCACTCGGTCGACGCCTTGTTGGTCAAAAATGGCCGGCCGATACGCCTCGGGCCAGCGCCTAATCCCCGGTATCGCCTGACCTTCCACAGGTTGTAAACCGATAATTTCAACTTCAGGTTTCACTTCACGGAAGTATTGTGACACCCCCATAATGGTCCCCGTCGTTCCCATAGAGCTCACGAAGTGCGTGACTTCGCCCTGGGTCTGTTCAAATATCTCAGGCCCGGTTCCTTGATAATGCGCAAGCGGGTTATCTGGGTTCGCAAATTGGTCGAGAACAACCCCTTCTCCTCGCGCAGCCATGGCTTCCGCCAAGTCTCGCGCACCTTCCATACCCTCGGCCTGACTCACTAAAATCAGTTCTGCCCCGTAGGCCTGCATCGCAGATTTTCGCTCTTGGCTCATGTGCGCTGGCATGATCAATTTTAAGCGATAACCCTTAATCGCTGCGGCCATTGCCAAAGCGATCCCCGTGTTGCCACTGGTCGCTTCAATCAGGACATCTCCAGGGCCAATGGCGCCACCAACCTCCGCTCGTTGGATCATGCTCATCGCAGGACGGTCCTTGACCGACCCTGCAGGATTATTGCCTTCTAGCTTCGCCAGAATTCGATTCGACGTCTTGCCGGGCAGTCGCTGCAGCGCGACCAGCGGCGTCGATCCGACGCAATCCTCGATGGTTGGGTATTTGATGTTGACTCTCCCAGAAAGTACTCACAGGATGATAGTCCAAAGTCTACTTCCCGAGAATAACGAGCCCAATCTAAGCTCAGAACGTTTAAATCTAACCCCAGTCATCCGCAAAGAGGAATCAGTGAAGCACCAAGGCACCCAAGATTTAGATCGACAAGCCCTAGGATCTGGAGAGCGTTTTCCCAAATCAGAGGGACTAGACCATGGCAAGCCTTTAGCGCCGCCCCTGGCGCGAGATCATCCAGCAACCGACAGCCACATTCAGACCGTGGATCTTGCTCAGCTGTTCGCCCGGAGCTTTCATCCACAGAGCACTCAGCGCGGAAATATCAACATTGATTTAATCGGCCGTCAAATCGCGCTTCATCTGGGTCGTTGGCTGAATTCGCCAGTCTATTTTTCAGCGAGCCACACCATGCCAAGACATTTCAGCGCGAATCTACTCGAGTTCAAAACAATGGTGTCTCATCTCATCCGCCGCCTTGAGGAGGCTAACCTTAAAGGCAAAGCTTTTGCACTCACGTGCCAATGGTCTGGCTCAGATCATCGAATCAATATGTTTGCAGCAAGGACTCTGAGCGACCCTGTCTTAGCGCGCGCTAGCTGTCCTGATTGCACCCCGCTAGACAATCGATTCCCCCAACAAAATCTCCGAGCCCGCATTACCCTGAAGGATCCCTTTGAAGCGAAGATCGTTCAGCGCTGGCTGCTTCGTCAAGGAATTGGCCCGGCTAACCACGCTGAGCCAGGCTCGATACTTCACATTTCAGAGAAAGTCGTTGCGCAACTTGCATCCAACACCAAGGGTCGACGGCCCGAGCAGCAAATCATCGCTCAGGTCGATCAACCGAATCATTGGCTATCCGACATTGAACAAACAATCTTAACCCACTTTCAGGGCGGCTCTTGGAATCGTCTCCGCAACGGTGTCACGGTTATTCATTCCTTCGATATCGATCCCAATCAATCCCCCCTCATTCGTCTTTTAATCCAATCTAAAACTAAGTTTCGAATCGCCACTGAACACGGCACCCTCGGCCGACAGCAGCATTCAATCCGGGATACCCTGCTCATCGATTTCACGCTAAACGGAGCCAACCGAGACCCCTTGGAGACGAGTCGAAGCCTAAGCGCTTGGCCTGACGCCATCATCATTACCCAACCTCCCTTAACTCAAAGCTCTTCAACTCAAAGCTCTTCAACTCAAAGCTCGTCAACTCAAAGCGCCTTAACTCAAAGCCACTTCAGTAAAGCCGTCGCGCAAAACAGCCTCTCCCTGAATCAACTCGCAAATGTGTTGGCCGAGTTGGGCCCTCGCAATGACCTTACCGAAGCCCTCAGCAAACTACTCAGGACGGAGCGATCTGGACTTGATCCAAAGCTCCCTCCCCTCGCCGCGAAGGCCCCATGGCGAACTGCCCGTTCTCCGTCGAGGGACCCGGCGACTGCAGCGCCTTTGATCTTTGATGAACAACTTGCGCTGCTCAGAGCTGGGGGCAACCAGGCGCTTGCGCTGGAGCTCAAAGCACTGTTGCGGAGCACCCTGGAAGACGATCTACTCGATCTGATAACTGCCGCTCGAGCGCAAGACTTGGAACGAACACGCGAGGTCCTTCATAAAATGACAGGAGGGCTCGCGATGACCGGCGCATCAAGACTCGAAAAACAAGTTAGGACCAGCTACCTTGAATTGAGCGATGCAACGAGTCCATCAAGGGTGAAGGCCGTCATCATTCAGGCAGAACAACTTCTCACGATACTCGGCCAATCTAAGACCCCTTAGTTCAAAGGGCCACCCGAGTTTGTCCTCAGCCTTCAGCAATCGCAACCGCAACCACAAATCCCGAGTCATCCGTTAAGGAAAGATGCCAAGACCTCACCTGCAGTTGCTGCGCAACGGCTAAAGCACCGCCGATCAATGAGACCATAGGCTGGCCCGAGGGACTTCTTGTCACTTCTATCAAATTAAAATGCACGCCTTGACGCATTCCGGTCCCCAGTGCTTTGCTGACCGCTTCCTTAGCAGCAAATTGTTTCGCTATATGAGCTGCTGCCATCCCGGGGGCGTCCAACGTCTGAAAACGAACAAGCTCTTTTTCGGTCAGCACTTTTTTTGCGAACCGTAAGGGATGACGGTTTAATACCGATTCCACCCGTGTCACTGAAACAAGGTCTGTTCCTAAACCGAGAATCATAGCCTGGCCTTTTCGAGCAAATCTCTCGATCTAAGAGGTTTCCCCTCGAGTAATTCATGCGTCGCTTGGCGGACCACTTGTTTCACAATCTGTGCACCCGCGACTGTCATGGTACCCATCGCCAAGCGCAGAAGTTCATCGCCCTTAAATGAAAGAACACCCGCATCAACCGCAGGCGCAAATCCTGATCCAGGAAAATAGTGATACCACTGATCAGGGTCAATTTCGCCCCCATTTGCCGCATCGAATCCAAAATCGATGCCATAACCTAATTCTGAAAGTAGGGTTAACTCAAATTCACGCAACCCCGCCTGGAGAAAACCTTGATCCAAGACCTCAGCAACCCAGCGCTCGTATGCATCGAAAAGCTCAGTCATGACTTCAAACCGTCCGGTCAATCGAACCATCAATTCGTTGACATAAAGCCCAATAATCGCCTCGTAGCCTTCCAAAACCTTCGGGGTAAAAGCCGAGTCGATCACCTTGGCCAAAGGTAATTCTCCCCGACCTATTTTCTGAACTGACAGCCTTTGAAACAATCGCAGATCAGACAGGCTCACGCCGCTTTTTTTCACGGGACGGCGCACACCCTTAAAAAGCAGCGACACGCGACCGGCTTCCCGTGAGAAAAACTCAACAATCAGACTGGTATCCCGATATTTCCTCTGGTGCAGCACAAATCCTGTCAAATTCTGTGTGTTAGAGGTCGTCATAACCGAGACTCTTTAGCGCCCGCTCGCTATTCGACCAGCCAGATTTCACCTTAACCCATGTTTTAAGCATCACTTTCTGATCGAGCATTCGCTCCAAGTCTCGCCGTGCATCGGAACCAACCTGTTTTAATCGTCGGCCATCGCTGCCAATCAAAATCGTCTTCTGACCTTCGCGCTCAACGAATATCGTCGCATTAATGTGCGCGACGGCTTCTTTAACGTCAAAGGTGTCAATTTGAATTGTCAGCGCGTAGGGAAGTTCTTCGCCCAATTGACGCATTAATTTCTCTCGGATAATTTCGGCTGCTAAAAAACGCTCACTCCGATCGGTAATTTGATCCGCCTCAAAATAAAAAGGACCCTCCGGCAACATTGACTGAACTTCACGGTCTAGCGCATCCAAGTTATCCCCGGTTTGGGCTGAAACCGGAACAACTACCGCATTGGGGAGACGCTGATGGATGGATTGCAGCAAGGGTAGGAGTGCCGACTTGGGCTTCATCAAATCCACCTTATTGATCACTACGATGACCTTCGCCGGGCTCTGTCGAATCGCTTGCTCCACCGCATCGTCGTCTTGCGACCATTGATTTCGGTCTAGAACGAACAAAATAACATCCACGTCACGGATGACGCTGAAAGCGTTACGATTCATGTAACGATTGATCGCGCGCTTGCCCGCGGTGTGAATGCCTGGCGTATCTACATATAAAATTTGATAGTGATCGTTGGTCTTGATCCCCAACAGCTGATGCCGGGTGGTCTGGGGCTTTCGAGAGGTGATGCTGATTTTTTGATCAAGCAGTGTATTGAGTAACGTTGACTTGCCGACGTTGGGTCGTCCCACGATAGCGACGTAACCGCAGCGAGTGGCTGTTGTCAGCTCAGACACTGATATTTTCCGCGGCTAATCCGTCCAAGCACGCCGCTGCCGCATTCTGTTCCGCCTGCTTAATCGAATCCCCCTCTGCCATTTGGCTGGACTTTAAAAGTGAACAGCGACATTCAACCTTAAAACGCTGTTGATGATCATCTCCTGAAACCGAAACCACACGATATTCTGGCACAGGCTCGCCGAGACCCTGCAGCTGTTCCTGCAATCTTGTCTTAGGATCCTTCTCTTGGGATAAGGCCTCGAGACCCTCAAGGGTTTGCCTAAACCAATATTCAACGCGCTCTTTAACCCCCAGAAAACCCACATCGAGATAAATCGCGCCTAAAATCGCTTCGAAGGCATCCGCTAAAATTGAGTCTCGGTCCGCGCCCCCTGATTTTCTTTCTCCTGGACCAAGTTCTAAAAACTGACCCAAAGTGAGCGCCCGCGCCCGCTCTGCCAGGGTTTCTTTCCTAACCAATCGCGCACGAAAACGGGTAAGCCTGCCTTCATCAGAAGTCGAAAACTGTCTATAAAGCAGATCGGTGATCGCAAGCTCGAGCACCGCATCACCTAAAAATTCCAAGCGTTCGTTGTGCTTCGCACCCGCGCTCCGATGCTTAAGTGCCTGTTGCAGTAACTCGGTTTTCTTGAATCGATAGCCCAGTAACTCCTGGAGCTGATTCATATTTTTTGAAGCAATCAAAATATTAATTCGCTGGGGTGAAGCGATCTTCAAACTTAATTACGAAATCAATATTGGCCATTAGCTCGTCGCGCACCTCATAATTGAAGGTAAATTCATGGCCGCGACCCGTGTCGATGACTTGGACCCAACCCTTTTCAAAAAAATGATCTAGGTTGTTCATCTTGAGGCGCTTTTCCAACAGCCGTTTCAGATCGCGGGCGTCTGCCCCTTGACTGTTAGCGTCTTCAGTCAGCCGCTCCACAACCCCAACCGCGGCTTGATGATCCCAATAATGGGGTACAAACTTCATGGCCACCGAAAATATGACACCGATCATCACCAGCCCAATCAAAAGATCTGACATGGCGATGCCAAGCGCAGTATCAGATCGATAGCTTGAGATTTTTCTATTCAATCCAGCCATTCCTTGAAAAATTAGGCAGTGAAAGACCCGGCTCCTTGTGCAGCCACACAGCAAAGGCTCTACCGACAATCTTCTCTTCGGACACGAAGCCCCAATATCGACTGTCACTGCTTTGGTCTCTGTTGTCCCCCATCATAAAATAATGACCATCAGGGACCAACCACTCTTGAATTCGAGCATCCTGGTACACGTTGCGATAAATCTCGTGTGTCCTTTGATCCAGTTTTTCGAGAAACCTTAATTGGCCTGGGCGCGAACCCTTAATTTCGTTAAGGAATGTCTGCTTCTGCTCCACATTGTTAATGAATAGAGTTTTGTTTTGATAACGGACTCGATCCCCGGGTAGGCCCACCACACGCTTAATAAAGTATTGCTCTTCATGGGGTGGGATAAAAACCATCGCATCCCCTCGCTCTGGCTCCCCAATCGCGACGACCTTGGTACCGATTACAGGCAGACGCAGACCATAGGTGTACTTATTGACCAGAATAAAATCTCCGACCTCGAGTGTCGGAATCATCGATCCAGAGGGAATTTGAAAGGGCTCAACCAAAAATGAGCGCAGTACGAGAACAAACAGCAAGACCGGGAAAAAAGAGGCAGCATATTCAACAACCGCTGGCTGGCGATCCTGCTTTGAGTCTGCGCGCACTCGACGAGGACTCAGTAACCAGATGTCCAATAACCAAATACCGCCACACAATGCGGTTAGGACAACCAACAGTAATGGGAAATTGACACTGAGATCCATTAAGTTCCCTCTTTACTTCTTCGATACACCTAGCGGTCCACTTTCAGTACGGCCAAAAAGGCTTCTTGAGGAATCTCCACGCTCCCCACCTGCTTCATCCTTCGCTTGCCCGCCTTCTGCTTTTCAAGCAGTTTTTTCTTTCGAGTAATATCGCCGCCATAGCATTTCGCGGTCACGTTTTTCCGCAGCGCCTTGACCGTTTGCCGAGCGATAATTTGACCCCCCATCGCAGCCTGGATAGCCACATCAAACATCTGGCGGGGGATCAATTCTTTCATTTTACTGGTCAGCGCTAGACCTTTACTCCGAGAGTCGTCTCTGTGCACGATGATTGCGAGCGCATCCACACGATCGCCATTAATCAGCACATCTAAACGCGCCAGCTGAGCAGCCTGAAACCGAACAAAGCTATAGTCCAAGGAGGCGTACCCCCGGGAAACTGATTTGATCCGGTCAAAAAAGTCCAAGACCACCTCATTCATTGGCAGCTCATAAGATAATGAGACCTGTTTACCCACGAACTGCATATCTTTCTGTACGCCACGGCGCTCTTCACACAAGGTGATCACACTGCCCAAGTGCTCTGAGGGAACAAGAATATTCGCCTGAACGATGGGTTCTCGCATTTCTTGAATACTACCCATATCAGGAAGCTGCGAGGGGTTATCAACCGTTAGTGTCTGATTTGACTTGAGCAACACCTCATACACCACAGTTGGAGCTGAAGTGATCAAATCTAGATTGTATTCGCGTTCAAGCCGCTCCTGGATAATCTCCATGTGCAGCATGCCAAGAAAGCCGCATCGAAAGCCACTGCCAAGCGCATCGGAACTTTCGGGTTCGTAGATTAACGATGCGTCATTGAGGGTTAGTTTTTCTAAGGCATCTCGAAAATTATCAAAATCATCTGCGCTGACCGTAAACATTCCGGCAAAGACTTGCGGCTTAACCCGCTCAAAACCAGGCAGCGCCTCAGTTTCCATACCCGGCGTGACTAACGTGTCACCAACGGGCGCGCCTCGGACTTCCTTAATGCCGGCGACTAAAAATCCGACCTCTCCAGACCCCAACCTTCCTGTTTCTGTCCGCCTGGGTGTAAAAATCCCCACTGCGTCGGCCTGGTGGGTTTTCCCCGTTGAGTGAATGATGAATTTATCTTTTTTCTTAATTTCGCCCTTGATTACCTTCACAAGAGACACAACACCCAAATAGTTGTCGAACCAGGAGTCTATGATCAGTGCTTGGAGGGGTTCCTCACGATAATCTCTTGGCGGCGGAATCGACTCAATCAAATATTCGATTAATGCCTCAACACCCATTCCGGTCTTCGCGCTGACCGAAATCGCCGAGCTGGCATCAATCCCAATAATTTCTTCGATCTCTTGGCATACGCGCTCGGGCTCCGCCTGGGGTAGATCAATTTTGTTTAAGACGGGTAAAACCTCCAGACCTTGCTCCACTGCGGTATAGCAATTTGCAACGGATTGCGCCTCAACGCCCTGGGCGGCATCAACAACCAGCAGCGCCCCTTCGCAGGCAGCCATGGATCTAGAGACCTCATAGCTAAAATCAACGTGTCCAGGCGTATCAATGATATTGAGCTGGTAGTCTTGGCCATTCTCAGCGGTGTACATGAGCGAAACGCTCTGCGCCTTAATGGTGATTCCCCGCTCCCTTTCGATATCCATCGAGTCGAGCACCTGATTGGCCATCTCACGCTCTGACAGTCCGCCACACATCTGGATAAACCGATCCGCGAGGGTCGATTTGCCATGATCAATATGAGCAATGATCGAGAAATTCCGGATGTTGTCTGGATGCATAAAATGGGCGGCCTAGCCGGTGAAATGCCGCGAAGTCTAATGGATATGGCGGTCTTTAGCCATCCAGAAGCGCTTCGACTTGCACTAGGGGTCTAACTTGATCGCAATAAACTGAGGCTGTCGTCCGCGAACAATTCGGACAGGTATCGCAACACCGCCAGGAAGCTCAGCGAGCTCCCGCTCGAAGTCGGCAACCGAATCCAGCCACTGGTTGTTCATTGAGGTAATCACATCTCCGGCCACCAAATTCGCTCGCTGACCTGGCCCGGACGCTACCTCAACGATCACCACGCCGACATCAACGGCGAGTTCGGTTTTTTCATCTTCAGCGAGTGCCCTGACCTGAATGCCTAAACGATTGTCAGAAGGTGTGCTCGGCCGCTCGTTCTGAGCCAAGGGTGTTTGAGCATCAAGCTCTCCTACCTTTACAGCGATCTCGAGTGCCTTGCCGTTTCTGACCACTTCCATCGTGGTTTCTGCACCCGCTTTGATTCGACCAACGACCTGGGGCAAGTCAGACGACAGGTCGATCGCCCGTCCGCCGAATTCGATGATGATGTCGCCCTCCTCAAGGCCTGCTCTGTCAGCTGGGCTATCTGCAAAAACCCTTGTCACCAATGCCCCGGCCGCCCTATCAAGACCAAAGGATTCTGCCAGGTCGCGATCCACCCGTTGAATCTGCACACCCAACCAACCCCTCGAGACGGATCCTTTCTCTTTAAGCTGCTCAACCACCTCCATGGCAACATCCATTGGGATCGAAAACGACAGCCCCATGAACCCCCCTGAGCGTGTAAAAATCTGGGAATTGATACCGACCACTTTGCCCTCAAGATTAAACAAGGGTCCACCCGAGTTGCCGGGATTGATCGCAACGTCAGTTTGAATGAACGGCACGTAATTACCCCGTTCATCTGGCAGGCTACGACCTTTTGCACTGACAATACCCGCCGTGACCGATAACTCGAAACCAAATGGGGAGCCAATCGCCATCACCCATTCTCCGACTTCGAGCGCCTCTGATGAACCAATAGAAACTGCCGGCAGATCCGTTTCGTCGATTTTGAGTAACGCCAGATCAGAGAGGGGATCAGCACCGACCAAGGTGGCTTCCCGTTCCCGCCGATCGCTCAGCGCGACGATGATTTCTTCTGCGTCTTCAACCACATGATGGTTGGTTAAGAGATAACCATCGCTGGAAATTAAAAAACCAGATCCCGTTGAGGGCCTTGGGATATTTCGCCCTTGATAGTCTCGAAAGAACCGTCTAAAAAGTTCTGGCATCTCCTCCTGGCTGGGCGCCGACTGTTCAACGGCTTTGCGGGTTGCTGTGATGTTGACCACTGCGGGTGCAGCCGCCTCCACTAACTCGGTGAAGTCCGGCAAGTTGGCTTGCGCACTCGGCATTATCAAAACCCATGCCAAACCCAAAAATAATCCTGTGGATGCTAATTTCATAGATTTGCCTACTTTAATTCTCTTCTCTCATCACGGTTATAAGGCTGGGGTCAAACACTCGGCAACATGAGGCCAGTATTCCGAACCCCAAACATCCCAAGACGAATTGACTTCCCTCACTCCATTGCAATATAACACCGAACACCACGCCCCCTACCATGCCAACCAGCGGCAACCCTAAACTGTGGAGCAACACTCGTCCCAGCATACTGGGAGACAGTCCGATCGCGACGGGCCCCTCATCCAGCGACGAGGGCATTGAGAACGTGACGAGATTTCCACCACAGCTTTTCACAGCGCACCCCGCACACCGCGCCTGTTCGTTGACTACTATAGATTTGGCTGAATCGCCCTCGACCACTCTGCCCTTCATCATTGAGCCTGGCTCCGAAACACCGCCCATTCAGCGCGCAGTCTTAACAACTACGTACGAACAATCTACGGTTTAAATTCAGTAAAGGATCGGTTCTACGGATTCGGCGAGTTTCTGCGCGGTGACCACCGGCAGACCACCAATAATCGTAACTTGGCCCTGCTGGTTTTTTAATGTCCGTGTCACAATTGTGCGACCTCTCACTTGAGTCGCTAAGTTAGGAAGCCCTTTTTGAGGCTCTAGAAACACAGAGAAGTTTACCAGGCCATCACTAAAATGCACTCGATTGCCCGCCTGCCGAACCACACGAAAACCAGCAGGCAACCATCGGACCTTAAAGGTTGGTTTGGTATCTTTTTCAATAACATCATCGGTCAATCGATGACTCACTGTGCGTGTGTCATCCACCACCGCAAACGCATCTTCTGAAATTTGATTGAACTCGATTTGGGAGAATGAAAACACCTCTTTCACACGCCCTCGCTCGAGCAAATGGGATTGCAGCAGCAATCCAGTTTCTTGATCAAGCCATAAAAAATATCCGAAACGGTCGGCTTTAACAGGTTGTATCGACAACCGTACAGCGCTTCGGTTTGCAATTCGATCTTTACCAGACAGTCGCAACTCATAGAATTGACTAGACTGCTGTATCAGATCATTAAAAGATTGGCTGAAAGGACCGAGGAGCACATCGTGGCGCAGACTGCCTGGATTATTTGCTTCATGGTGGCAAACGATCACATCCCCCGATCGCCTGATGTCGATCTTTGGACCGTTGAGCCGAAGAATCGCCTCTCTTACAGAGCCTCCCCGGGCGTCATGGGCGATTTGCATCGTGGTAAATTCCGAACCTCGAATGTAGGTGAACGTACCTGAGTAGGTCTGTTCTGAAAAAGCAGCCACCATCTTGGCCAACCAACTTTCAGCCGAGCGAAGGTCTGCGGCCTCAATCGAGGTTTCCGTTGAATTCGCAGCAAACAGCGATCCAGAAGCGATCAACAAACACAGAGCAACCGAGAGCAACCCAACTCCCGACTCCCTTCGTTTTTGACGATGCATTGGAAACACCCACATACCCCTCAATCCTTATCGCTCAACGCCACTAGACTGTGGGAAATTGACGAAAGCTTGCCTTGAACCGCTCTGAGAGACTCGATCGTGCTGCTGTAAATACGCTCGCAACTTCGCTCTCCCCTCAGCGTCCAGCGCCCTCAGATCGGGATTCGTGTCGACTTCATCAAGTTCATTAGACCCTGACCGATTTGGGTCAAAGCCAATAGTGGCGACCTCTCTCATTGACGGCTGTCTCGTCGAATGCTGTCTGACCGAAGGCTCACCCATCGACGGCCGAGCTAGGGATCCACCACTGACTGCGATATCCCCTCGTTTGTTCGCAGAATCCCCATTCTGGAATTCCGGCACAAGCAATCCGACCCCGATCATAAGGAGCATCGAGGCCGCTGCAGCGAAGGCAATTGGCCGTCGTTTCGACGGCATTTTCGGAACGCCCGTCATTGTTAATGGTGCTTCTTCAGCGATGGCAGCATGGATACTTTCGAACAACGCGACCTGTTGGGCTTCAGAGGAGAATGACGTCTGCCCACCACGCAGGACCTGTCTTGCTGTCTCCCACCGGGCCAGCCTGTGCGCCGAATCCGCTGGAGCATGATCTCGAAAGAAACGACGTTCCTCGAGGTCGGTGGCTTCACCATCGAACAAGGCTGACAGCCTGATTTTATCTTCTTCGTCCATACTGATCTCTTACTTGTTCCTCTTTTACTCTTTTACTCTTTTACTCTTTTACCGCCGTGAATCTTACCACCGGGAACTTTACCACCGCGAAGATGACTGTAACCGAGGCGGCCCTCGACCCTCTGAAGGCAGATCTTACTGACCCAGGAGCCGATCTATGACCCAAGGCTGGAAGCCACCCGCTGTCACCGATCGATTCAGTTCACTGTTTTTCGTTCTATCTATTTGTTTTTCTTGCCTGTTTTTTGTCTGTTTTTTGATCGCTTTCTTACGTCCGCGGAAGAAACAGTCAGTCATTGCTCTTTTTGGACTTCTCTTTACAATTTTTGTTAAAACTCTTTTTTACTATTCTTTTTAACAGCTATTTTTAGCAAATTTTGTTTACGACTCTTGTTAACGAAATTTTTTATAGCTCTGTCTTATAACGCTGTCTTATGACGCTGTTTGCGTCTCAGTCATCCCATTTCGGCGATTTTTTTCTCAATCGCTTCTCTCGCCCTAAAAATCCTTGATCGCACCGTGCCCACCGGACACTCCATGATCTCGGCAATCTCTTCATAACTGAGGCCATCAAATTCCCTCAGCACCAAAGCAATTCTTAGATCTTCCTGCAACCCATCCAACGCTTTCAAAACAACCGCTTGCAACTCGTCTCTGGCCAGTAGCATTTCCGGTTGATCCCCACCCCCTAAGACAACTGAATTCTCAGAAAATTCCCCATCATTGATGTCTTTATCAGTGTCCGGAGGTCTTCTGGACTTTGATACAAGGTAGTTTTTAGCCGTGTTGGTCGCGATCCGGTACAACCACGTATAAAACTGCGCATCACCTCTGAAATTGGCTAGCGCGCGGTACGCCTTGATGAAGGCCTCCTGCGTGACATCGGCCACTTCATCTTGATCACGGACAAAACGCGAAACAACATGAGCAATACGCTGTTGATACTTTAAAACCAGAAAATCGAACGCGCGCTTATCGCCATGCTGAGCGCGCGTGACTAATCGTCGATCGGATTCCTGATCAGGTTTCAAAACGCGACCCTTTCCCTTAGTGCTCAGTTGGACCCCAAAAACCTGCAAGGGTTCGTTTCTAGAGAGAAATTCGCGCTTTGCAGGCAAGATATAATACCAGACTTGGGGACGTCGATCGGCGTTCCATTATAAAATAGCGTTAGCCAATGGATAGTTCAGACATGAGTAGACCTTCTAATACGCATTTTGATGTCGTCATCATCGGCAGTGGTGCCGCAGGCATGACCCTCGCGCTCAATCTACCCGACGACTATTCGATCGCGATGTTGTGCAAAGAAGCGCCTCTAGAAGGCTCAAGCTACTATGCTCAGGGCGGAGTCGCTGCGGTCCTTGATGATTACGACAGCGTGGAAGCCCATATCAAGGATACCCTCATCGCAGGTGACGGATTGTGCAATCCTGAAACCGTCGCCTTCGTGGTCGAGCAAAGCTCATCGATCATCGATTGGCTGGTGACACTGGGCGTAGATTTCGATACCCGGATCAACAGCCAAGGATTAGCGGAATTTCACCTCACTCAGGAGGGCGGGCACAGTCATCGACGCGTGATCCACGCCGCCGATGCGACCGGCAGAGAAATTACCGAGCGTTTGGCCGAAGCACTCGATCAAAAACCGGGGGTGACCATTTTCAGTGATCAGATCGCAATCGATCTCATCACCAGTGACCAACTGGGCGAATCGTCCAAAGTCTGTCGCGGCGTCTATACACTCGATATCAACACGACCAAGATACAGACCCTGTCCTGTTCCAATGTTGTGCTCGCAACCGGCGGGGCAAGCAAAGTCTATTTATATACCAGCAATCCCGATACGGCATCTGGCGATGGCATTGCCATGGCTTGGCGAGCCGGTTGTCGCGTGGGGAACCTGGAATTTAATCAGTTTCATCCGACCTGTCTCTATCACCCAAAAGCGAAATCATTTTTGATTTCAGAAGCCCTCAGGGGTGAGGGCGCTCGTCTCTTGCTCCCTGATGGGACCCCCTTCATGGAGCAATTTGATCCTAGAGGGGAATTAGCGTCTAGGGACATCGTTGCTCGAGCCATTGATTTTGAAATGAAACGGCTTGGCTGTGATTACGTTTTGCTCGATATCAGCCACCAGGACGACGCGCTGATCCAAAATCACTTCCCCAATATTTATAAACGCTGTCTCGCCCACGGCTTCGACATCACGAAGGAGCCGATTCCTATCGTTCCCGCAGCCCATTATACCTGCGGTGGCGTTGTGACAAATCAAGCTGGCCAAACAGATTTACCCGGTCTTTACGCAATCGGAGAAGTCAGCTATACCGGACTCCACGGGGCCAATCGAATGGCCAGCAATTCGTTGCTCGAATGCATGGTCTATGGCCGAGCGGCAGCCGAGGCGATTGCCACCCAGCATCGGGGTCCAGCCCCAAAGAATCACATCCCCGACTGGGACGCGAGCCAAGTCTCCCGCTCAGGCGAAGACGTTATTCTCGCCCACAACTGGGAAGAACTCAGACGCCTCATGTGGGATTATGTGGGCATCGTCCGATCTAACCGACGACTTTTAAGAGCCCAGCGGCGCATTTCACTGTTGCAGCAAGAAATCAACGACTACTATGCGAATCACACCATCAATCGAGACCTCCTCGAACTACGCAATCTGGTACAGGTCGCTGAGCTGATCGTCAGCTCGGCGTTGCAACGCAAAGAAAGCCGAGGCTTACATTATAATCTTGATTATCCGGTCAGCTTAGAGACGCCCCGGGAAACCATTTTAACACCCCACAACTACGCGTGAGCGAACCGGAGCCAGACCTTCGCCCGCCGAAAGGATTGCGCGTCAACACTGTCTCGGAGCACTAAAATTTGCCGAGGTCCTGCATCTTTCGAATGCAGTCTCAGCCCGATCCCAAACGGCCTAATCGTCACGCTACGCAGTTCATAAGCCCGTTTTCCGCCTTGCGCATCGCTTACCCAATATCGACCTTCGCGATAGCAGACCTTTACAGCACGAGATTTGGGGGGCCAAAACCAGTGTTCGGCGAGCTGATAAATCTGCCCACAGACACAAACATTCAGCAAACCCCACACGTAATTTTGGGTGAGGTCCGTCAGAGTGATTGCCAGCAAGCTCAGTGCCATCGCACTGATTCGGATGGTTGTAAGCCAACTTGAAGGGCCCAACCGAAGATCAAACCTGAAGCCATGATGTGCTGCCCTCACGGCTCAAGTCTCTAGGGTTGGACCCGCCGTAGCATCATCCTCACAAGATCCAAATAGGCCTCGTCTTCAGGTTCGGTTCGTTCGCTGAACCATTCCCAGAGCACCGGATCTTCTTCTCCAAGCATTCTGACATAGGCTGCCTGCCGTGCCTCAGAGAGGAAGAGAAAGACCTCTTCAAAAAAAGGGACAAACAATAGATCTAGCTCGGCCATCCCCCGCCGACTCCGCCACCGTATTTTGTTCAATTCACCGGCTGTTTCGATCATCCCTGAGTTCCTTTTTCCATGTGTTCTTTTTCCATGTGTTCTTTTGCCATGTGTTCTTTTTTCATGCTTGCTTTATCCGTGCGCTCGCGATTCTTGCTTGGTTGTGACAGGCCTTCTTCTACGATCTGTGATGCTGCCTCGGTCTCGGCGTTTACTGCATTCGCTTGAGCATTCCCCCAGTGCCTGGGTCCGCTTTCTCTACTCTGGCTCGAACTGTATTCGCTCTGTCTGTATGCGCTTTGACTCTTTTGGTCAGCACGCTGGCCTCAATGTCTTACCCTCCAAGGCGCGTTACCCCATTCCAGGTTTACGAGATCTCAGTAACCCCCGATCAACCGATGCGGCCTTACGGTCAACACTCCAAGGGAATCAACCACCAGCCACCGAGAGAAAGACGGGGCTGACATGCCCCGACTCAACTACACACCACGCTTTGATATCTCGCATTGACATCTCGCTTTGGCATTTCGCAAATTTTCAACTAACCTACCCGTCTGTAGCCAGCCTGCTCAAGCCCGGACCAGTGTCCGCAAAGAGACCCTGGCTTCAGTAACACCCAGACGAACACTGGAAGGTTCATGGAAGTCATCGCACTCAAAAACCAGAGCGTCCTTGAAATTACTGGCCGCGATGCCATTAAGTTTTTTCAGGGCTATTGCACCTGCAACCTCGACGACCTTGCACCGGGAAAAAGCCTCCTCGGCGCGATCACAAATATTCAGGGAAGAGTGGAGACCACGTTTATAGCGGCACTCGACTCCAATCACCAGCTCACAGATGCACCCGGCCAGAGTCTATTAATCAGCATGCGTCGCGACATGGTGCAGCCAACGATCCAGCTCTTAAAGCAGTATATCGTTTTTTCTAAAGCAAACTTGGTCGATCGCTCTGATGATCTGTTCTGCTATGGTCGCCTCTCTTGTGCGCCTCTGGAGGGTCAATTCACGGTCGAGATTGACCAACGTCCAGGACGCCAAGAACTATGGACTGACCAGATTCTCAGCACTGCCCTATCCGACACGCAATGGCAGGAAAAAGATATCGCGGACGGGCTGATTTGGATCAATCAAGCCCAGGAAGGACGATTCCAACCCTTCGAACTGGGTTTATCAAGCAATGGGGCTGTGGATTTTCAAAAGGGTTGCTACCTTGGGCAAGAAATCATTGCTCGGGTGCACTATCGCGGTAAGCCGAAAAAAGTCCTAAGCCAGGTCATTGCCGAGGACGACTGTATTCTTGGCCAGTCGATTTACTCCGACGATAACACTGTCTGCGGAGAGATCGTCGCGGCGGTCAAAACCGAAAGCGGAGCACTGTGTGCTGCTGTGATTGACTCAGCCATTCGCTCGCGATCTCTACACACCGAAACGGCGAAGCTCACAATTTTGCACTGATATCCTCCTAATCCGACCCAAAGACAGCGCTGTGAATCCATTGTCTTTGTTCGAGTTCAAGACGCCCCCACCTGAAGGCGAGACCCGGAACCCCCTTTTGTCCTTACAGGTGGTCGATCAGAGCGTCCAATCGATTAGGGACTGACCTCTGGCTTTCAGGAATTCATTACATTTGGAGAAGTGACGGCAACCATAAAACCCGCGATATACCGACAACGGGGAAGGATGGGGGGCGGTGAGTATCAGGTGCTGGGTACCGGTGATGAGGGTTTGCTTTCGCTGAGCGGCCTTGCCCCAAAGCATAAAAACGATCGGTCGCTCGCGCTTACCCAAACGGGCAATGACCGCATCTGTAAAGACCTCCCACCCTAGACCTCGATGGGCATGCGCAGCGCCTTCAGTCACGGTCAAAACACTGTTTAGCAGAAGCACGCCCTGGTCGGTCCAGGCCGTGAGGTCTCCATGGGGGGGCAATTCAGCGCGCAAATGAAGATCCTGATGGACTTCAGTCAAAACATTTTTCAGAGACGGGGGTAGCGGCTCACCCTTGGGGACTGAAAACGCGAGTCCATGGGCCTGGCCAGCTCCGTGATAGGGATCCTGCCCTAGAATCACGGCTTGCACCTGATCAAATTCGACACGGTTCAGAGCTTCAAAACAAGCACCCAATTCTGGGAAAATTTTCTTACCTGCCTCGACTTCTTTTTTGAGGCGCGCCTCGATCGCCCCGAGCTGCTCGATCATGTCACGATCGAGTAGAAGCCCTCGCCAAGATTCCGCGCGTAAATGGGCCTGCATCCGAGTCAGGTTTTTGGCCGCATATGCGGAAACAAAACGACGTCTCGGATAGACGCTGCATCCGTCAAAAGCATCACCAAACGATCAATGCCGATTCCCTCCCCTGCGGTCGGGGGCAAACCATATTCGAGCGCGGTCACGTAATCTTGATCGAAATGCATCGCCTCACTATCGCCAGCTGCGCGCGCTGCCACTTGAGCTCTAAAACGCTCGGCCTGATCTTCTGCATCGTTGAGCTCTGAGAAGCCGTTTGCAATCTCTTTACCCATGACAAACAACTCAAACCGATCCGTTAATTCCGGATTTTCATCGCTACGCCGCGCGAGTGGCGACACCTCAATGGGATGCTGGGTGATAAACACCGGTTGTTCGATCTGATCCTCCACCAGCGTTTCGAACAACGCTAGGTGAATCTTTCCCAAGCCCCAATGGTCAGGAACCTCAATACCGAATCGCTCCGCAGTGGCAGCTGCCTGACTGAGGGAGGCAATATCCTCCGGCTGGACCGACGTCACATAAGTGATGATCGCTTGCTCCATGGACAGTCGAGGAAAAGCGGGGCCAAAATCGACGGGTTTGCCCTGATAGGAAAAATCGAGTCGGCCAAGGACTCTTTCCGCCGCTGCTCTAAAGAGCTCCTCAGTCAGCGTCATTAGATCCTGGTAGTCGGCATAAGCCCAATAAAACTCCAGCATTGTAAATTCGGGACTGTGCTTGGTTGACATCCCTTCATTGCGAAAATTGCGGTTAATCTCGAAAACTTTTTCGAAGCCTCCAACCACCAACCGCTTCAAGTTGAGCTCTGGCGCCACTCGCAGAAACATATCCACATCGAGCGCATTGTAATGCGTGATAAACGGCGCTGCAGTGGCTCCTCCGGGAGTCGATTGCATCATCGGGGTTTCGACTTCCATGAAGTCTCGATCCATCAAGAACCGGCGGATGCTATCAGTGATTTGGGCGCGCCGCACAAAGGTCTCACGAGAGTCCTCATTGACCATAAGATCTATATAGCGCTGCCTATAGCGGGTTTCAGTATCGGTTAAGCCTTTATGCTTCTCAGGCAAAGGCCGCAAGCTTTTTGTCAAAAGCCGAACTGAATCAGCCGCCAAGGATAGCTCCCCCTTCATGGTCTTCATGAGCACCCCGACCGCGCCGACGATATCTCCAATATCCAGGTTCTTGAATCCTTCGTAATCCTCAGAGCCCAGACTTTTTTCAGTCACATAAAGCTGAATTCTGCCTGCTCCATCTTGAAGGGTGAGAAAACTGGCTTTACCCATGACACGCTTTAAGACTATGCGTCCAGCGACTCGAGCGGGCACATTCGATTCAGCCAAAAATTCTTTGGTCGAGTCACCGTGCTCAAAATGCAAAGCATCCGAAAGATGCGTTCTTCTAAAATCATTTGGGAATGCTGCGCCTTCGGCGCGAAGCTTATCAAGCTTTGCTTTTCGCAGAGCGATCAGTTCATGTTCTTCTTGGCTAGTGTCTGATGACATGTGTCTTCCTAGGTTAAGGCGCTGGCCCTTAAAGCCCTTGCTTCAGGCTGGCCTCGATAAAGAAATCGAGCTCACCGTTGAGTACGGCCTGGGTATTCGACGTTTCAACGTTGGTCCGAAGATCTTTGATACGCGCGGAATCTAAAACATAGGACCTGATTTGACTACCCCAGCTGATGTCGGATTTGTTGTCTTCAATCTCCTGGAGAGCTGAATTGCGCCGCTGCTCTTCCAACTCATAGAGTTTCGCTTTGAGTTGTTTGATCGCCTGATCTTTATTCTTATGTTGAGACCTCTGATTTTGACATTGAACCACAAGCCCTGAAGGTTCATGGGTTAGTCTTATCGCTGAATCTGTTTTGTTAACGTGCTGCCCACCCGCGCCGCTGGCTCGGTAGGTGTCCACCCGCACATCCGACATATCGAGATCGATTTCGATGTCATCGTCAAGATCAGGAGAAATAAAAATTGACGCGAATGAGGTATGCCGGCGATTACCCGAATCAAAAGGAGACTTCCTCACCAAGCGGTGGACCCCGGTTTCTGTTCGGAGCCAACCATAGGCGTAGGCACCCTCAACCAGGACGGTTGCTGACTTAATCCCAGCCACGTCGCCATCTGATAATTCAATGATCTCGGCCTTAAAGCCTTTGCGCTCACACCATTTGAGGTACATTCGAAGCAACATGTCAGCCCAATCCTGGGCCTCTGTGCCCCCGGAGCCTGACTGGATTTCCAAATAGGCGGGATTAAGATCCATTGGACCCGCAAACATGCGTTGAAACTCCAACTGGGCAAGGTTGGCCAAATGTTTTTCAAGATCAGCTTCAGATTCCGAAAAAAGCCCTTGATCATCTTCTTCAACGGCAAGTTCTAGAATTTCAATCAGTTCGCCCAGCCCTTGTTCTAGATCTTCAATGGTGAGCACCACAGTTTCCAGAGCTGAACGCTCTTGACCTAGCTTTTGTGCTTGCTCTGGGTTGTCCCAAACGCTTGCGTCTGCAAGCTCAAGCTCAACCTCGGCGAGGCGTTCCTTCTTCTCTTCGTAGTCAAAGATACCCCCTCAGAATCTCAGTTCGATTCTGACTGTCTTTGATTTTTGCAAACAATGCATTGCTTTCTAACATGGTCTTCTACTGCTTCAACTGAATTGGGAACGGAGGCTCAGCGCGCTGATGGTTCCTCGCCCTGGGATGGGTTTTACCCTGGAATGCTTGATACCCTTAATTGGTAAGAGAGTAGCTAAGCATCAGAGTCCCTCTCCGGACTGTTCTTTTAGGTCGGATTCAGGCCGATCCTGTGTCTGCGCGCATTCTCCAGCACTTCAAACTTCTACAGCACTCAAACTTTTACAGCACTTCAAACTTTTGCAGCAACGACCCATCCATTGCGCCTAGTGCCCTTCAGCGTAACCTTACTTCGAGCGTGAAAACCCACCATCGGCGCTACTTCTTCGACGAACCTTATTATACGCGAAGCGGTCTCACCCAACCAGCGAATGTGCCGTGCTAAAGACAGTGCGTAATCACTAACTGTGGTCGATCAACGCCACGAAAGCGGTTCACATCTAATTTAAAAACAAATTGCGCACTTCTCGATTCGATCATTCGATCTCGATTAAAGAAAATCCCCTCTAAAACCTGATCAAAGCGCGGGCTCAACAACTTGAGACGAAGGTGCCCTCCTGAAAGGAGTTTTTGCTCAAGCACTTCGAGCCGTTCATCAAAGACAGGGGCTGGGAATCCCTGTCCCCAGGGATGGTCTCGTACCAACCCAGCAACGGTCACCAAGTCAAAAGCCAGGGGCAAGCCATCGCTGATAACGGTTTCATCGAGGCTCCGGCCTTTCAACTGTACCCCTGCAAACTCATTCAATCGATCCCGAAACACTTCAAAATCACGCTTTTGAATTGTGACCCCCGCGGCCATGGCATGACCCCCAAATTTTTGAAGCAAGCCTTGGCAATCTCGATCAACCTCCACCAACAAATCCCGAAGGTGCAGGCCATCTATTGAACGACCTGATCCCTTCAAAAGCGCACCGTCCACCTCTGTAAAAATAAACACCGGCCGAGCGCACTGGGCGCGCACCCTTGCAGCAAGGACACCAATGACCCCTTCATGCCAACGGGGATCAAATAGGCAGACGCTAAACAAATCCTCTACTGACTCTGCTGCCAAATCAGGCAGCCATTCAAGCGCCTGCTGGCCCATCTCTTTCTCGATTCTGCGCCGCTCTTGATTTAATGCATCCAAAGTTTGGGCTTGTTCAACCGCGGAGTGCACCGGCGCAAGCAAACATTCGACCCCCAAGGACATATCATCGAGTCTCCCGGCGGCGTTTAATCTCGGCGCAATGTTGAAAGCAATTTGCTGAGTGGTCAAAACTCGATCATCGAGTCCAGCCACCTCGATTAAAGCTTTAATTCCAGGTCTGGCGCGGCCGGATCGTATTTGCCGGATACCCGCCTGGACAAGACGACGATTATTGGGATCAAGACCCACAAGGTCTGCCACCGTACCCAGAGCCACAAGATCGAGCAAACTCGCCAAGCGTGCACCTGTTTCAGGAAGGACGTTATCGGCGGCGAGCGCCTGCCTAAGAGCGATCAGCAGATAAAAAGCCACGCCAACACCTGCTAAATTCTTGCTCTCGAAATGACAATCTGGCTGATTGGGATTCACAATCGCATCGGCAAGGGGTAGCTGCTCACCGGGCAAATGGTGATCGGTCACAATGACATCAAGACCTTTGGCCTTGGCATGGCGAACGCCGTCGACACTCACGATGCCTTGATCAACCGTAACGATTAGCGCGGGATTTTCGACCAAGGCCAGATCGACAAGCTTCGGACTTAAGCCGTAACCCAAATCAAATCGATTCGGGATAAGATACCGAACGTCGGATGCCCCCAGCAGACCCAGTCCCTCGACCATCAGCGCGCAACTTGTTGCACCATCGGCATCATAATCGCCAATAATCAAAATGGTTTCTTGAAGCGCAATCGCCCGGGCGAGCCGAGTTGCGGCCTGGGTCACACCCCGCAGATTGTCTGGAGGCAATAGATCCTTGAGTTGATAGGCTGCACCAGGATCTCCCTCAACGCCACGAACACCGAGTAATTCACCTTCCGTGAGGGGCTCAGGACCTGCAGATTCTGGCCTTCTAAAGAGTCTCACCAAGATCGACTGCTAAAAAACTCTGATTTTTTGAATCTTACCGAGGACTGCATCATGCTGCTCTAACTTTGCGACCGCCTGTTCGACCACGCCTTGCACAATGGAGTCCGTCACAAGCGCAATGGTTGCGCGATGATTCGCCGCATCCTCTTGCATAATTTTATCTAAAGAGATTCCAAAATCTGCAAGCACCGTCGTGATGCCTGACATGACTCCGGGCCGGTCCTCAACGGTAATTCTCAGATAAAACCCCGCTTCGGTCTCTTCCGGTCGAAGCATCTTCAATGATTCATCCGTGCGTCTCGGCGCATCAGAACCAGGGCGCAAACCCTGACGCTGCAAATCAATAAGATCAGCGACCACCGCATTACCCGTGGGTCCAGCGCCTGCTCCAGCACCACAACAAAATGTTTCGCCTGCCGCTTCGCTCGAGACCAATACGCCGTTGAGCACGCCGTCAATCCCAGACAGCATTGCTGCGGTGGACACAAGGCAAGGATACACCGCCATCTCAAGCGATTCTCCCGATGATCTCGCCACTCCCAGATGCTTGATCCGGTATCCAAAGGCTTTCGCGAACTTAAAATCCGAGGGATCAATCTCTGCGATCCCTTCGATATGAACCTGATCAAATCGCAATGGCTGATCAAATGCCAAAGCACCCAAAATAGCCAGCTTATGAGCGGCATCTGTACCATCAATATCAAATGTTGGATCGGCCTCGGCATAACCAAGGGCTTGCGCCTCAGCCAATACCGTATCAAAGGAGCGGCTGACGCCCTCACTGGCCATCTCCGTTAAAATGAAGTTGGCGGTCCCATTAATAATGCCGGCAATCCAACCAATACGCGCGCCAGCCAAGCTCTCTTGCAGGACCTTAATAATCGGGATACTGCCTGCAACCGAGGCCTCGAACTTCAAAGAGGCGTCATGCTTCGCTGCAATTTCAAACAAATCGTCACCATGCTCGGCGATCAGGGCTTTGTTGGCTGTAACCACAGACTTACCTGCTCTGAGCGACGTTTCGATCAGATGTTTGGCATCGGTTGTACCGCCCATCAACTCAACCACCACATCAACATCGCTGCGTCCACAAACCGAGATCAAATCGGACGTAAACTCAAGGTCTGCCAGCGGTCCCTCACGGGGCGGGCGCCTAGACGCGACGACAGCGATCTCTATGGCCTCACCGCCCCTGAGCTTAATCAAATCAGCATTGTCATGCAGAATTTGAGCGACCCCTGTGCCCACGGTACCTGCACCGCAAATTGCGATTTTCACAAATTACTCCTTTATGGTTTGAGGACTCATCCCCCCATCCGCCAAAACCCGTTTAATCCCGCGCAGCGCCTGGCGGGTTCGATGTTCGTTTTCGATCAGCGCAAATCGAACATGGTCATCACCATACTGACCAAAACCGATACCGGGAGAAACTGCCACTTTCGCCTCGGTAATGAGGTACTTCGAAAACTCTAAAGATCCCATTGCACGAAACTGCTCGGGGATCTTAGCCCACACAAACATTGTGGCCTTGGGTGGTGTCACTTCCCAGCCTGCCGCATTCAACCCGTCGCACAAAACGTCTCGACGATTCTTATACATTTCGCGAATCTCAGCCACGCAGCTTTGATCGCCCTCAAGTGCGGCGATCGCAGCCACTTGGATTGGAGTAAAACTTCCGTAGTCGAGATAGGACTTCATGCGAGCCAGTGCTCCGACCAAGGTCGGGTTGCCAACACAGAATCCAACTCGCCATCCCGGCATGTTGTAACTCTTAGAAAGCGTAAAAAACTCAACCGCAATATCTTTTGCGCCCTCCACTTGTAAAATCGAGGGTGCTACATAACCGTCAAAACAGAGATCCGCATAGGCTAGATCCTGGACAATCCAAAGGTTGTTTTCTTTTGCAATCGCTACCACTCGCTCAAAAAATTCAAGCTCAACGCAATGCGCAGTCGGATTACCTGGAAAGTTCAATACCAAAACTTTAGGTTTTGGCCATGTATTTTTGATCGCGTTTTCCAACTCAGAAAAAAAATCAACCTCATCGGTCAAGGGAACGTGTCTGACATCCGCGCCGGCAATGACAAATCCGTAGGGATGCACAGGGTAGGAGGGATTGGGTACCAAAACAGAGTCGCCAGGGCCAAGAATCCCCATCGCCAAGTGAGCGATACCTTCTTTTGAACCCAAAGTCACGATCGCTTCGGATTCCGGATCGAGGGTGACCTGGAAACGGTCTTTATACCAATTGCAGATCGCTTGACGTAAACGCGGGATGCCTTTGGATTGGGAGTAACGGTGCGTATCCCCTCGGCTTACGGTTTCGATCAACTTATCAACAATGTGTTGTGGTGTGGGCTGATCTGGATTACCCATCCCAAAGTCAATGATGTCTTCACCCCTGGCCCGAGCATCCTTTTTTAAGGCATCGGTAATACTAAAAATGTAAGGGGGTAGCCTTTGGATTCTCTGAAAGTCTTCCATATCCATCTCTATCAATCGCGATACGCCACCGCAGCCGATCAGTTTATTCGATTCACCCATGGCGAGCACGTCTGGGCGGAATCAGCTGGCCGCATGCGGTGCCTGGTGCTTCATTTCGTTATGTTAGGCGCCCATTGGAAACTTGCCTTAAAACGCACTCGGGGGCCATTTTAGAGGCACGCTTAAGAAGATTTAAATCCACAGAGGATGCACCATCGCCAAACTTAACCCGCTCGCCGAAGCAATCAGCCTTCGGCTTCAATACCCAGCTCGGCCGCCAATCGGTCCGCGGGTAGATAACCGGGTAATATTCGACCATCCTCTAAAATGATCGAAGGCGTTCCAGTCACCCCCACAAGCGCGCCCATTTCAAAATGCGTTTTAACAGGATTATCACAAGAGACCGCTTTAATTGCCGTCCCTGCTTTGGCTTGAGTCAGCGCTTTCTTTTGATCGGGAGCGCACCAAGCTGACACGATTTTGTCATAGCTCGCCGAACCAATCCCCGCTCTTGGATAAGCGAGGTATCTCACTGCGATCCCTAGGCGGTTCAATTCAGGGACTTCTTGATGGAGTTTGCGGCAATAACCACAGTCTATGTCAGTGAAAACGGTGACTGATGCCTTCCTGCGTTGCGGAGGAGGAGAAAATACCACCATTTGGCTTTCTGGAAGCTCATCGATCAATTGCTTTCGAGTAGCATTTCGTTTCAATTCAGAAAGATTCACCAACCGCTGATTCAGCCGCTGATAGACGTCTCCGAGAATAAAGTAGCTCCCGGACGTATCTGTCAGTAGTATCGTCCCGTCGCTGAGCTTCACGTCATAAAGACCTGGGACGGCAGAGGCAGTCACCGACTCGATGGGCAAGCCACTCGATTCAAGCGCCGCATTAAGCGCTTTCAAGGTTTCAGAATCTGCGATCGCCGATGATAGCCCGCAAGTGGTCAATACGATCAAACAGATGGCGTTGAGCCGAACCCGACGAAGGACGCTTGTAACTGCTGTGCAAACCATGTTTTCCCCCAGTCGACCAAGCGCAGAGTTTAAAGCATCAACAAGACTCCCAACAAGCGGATTCAACCTCGGGGATGGTGCGCTGCGTGTAATGCTTGCATTCGGTGCTTGGCGACATGGGTATAAATTTGAGTTGTGGACAGATCGGTGTGACCCAAAAGCAATTGCACGACTCTCAAATCGGCGCCGTGATTGAGCAGGTGCGTCGCAAAAGCATGCCTCAGGGAGTGAGGTGAGAGGGGTCTACCGATCCCTGCCTGGGCAGCATGTCGTTTAATCAAGTACCAGAATGCTTGGCGGGTCATCATCCGCCCACGGTTGCTCGGGAACAGCACATCGCTCGGGCCACCGCGTTGCATCAATGTCATCCGGTGTTGATCTATAAAGGCTGTCACCCAATCAATGGCCTCTTCTCCAAGAGGGACCAGCCGCTCCTTGTCTCCCTTCCCCACGACTCTAAGCACCCCCTGCCTGAGATTAAGATTGCTAAGCTGCAAACCCACTAATTCGCTGACCCGCAGCCCCGTCGCATAAAGCAACTCGAGCATCGCTCGATCGCGAAAACCCATGCTGGTCTGACTATCTGGCGCCTGTAACAAAGCCTCGACTTCATCTTCGGACAAAGTGTCCGGTAATTTCCGGCCTAGTTTTGGGTTCTCAACCCGCAAGGTTGGGTCCTTGCTAATTTGCCCTTCACGTAACAAGAAATGATAAAACGACCGAATCGAGGACAAAGCTCTCGCTGTAGACCGGCCTGCGACGCCTCGCTCATATCGATGGGCCAAGTAAGCCAAAACATCTTCACGTCGAACCATCAACAAGGACAGGTCCGAAGATTGTAACCAGATCGCAAAGTACCTGAGATCACGGCCATAGGATTCCAGGGTGTTTTTACTCAACCCCTTCTCCATCCAGCGACTGTCCAAGAAGTGTTCAATAGCGAGTTGGTGATCAGGGGTGATTTCTGTTGTCACGACAGCACCATTATCCCTCGGCGACATCAGCAAGCTCGTTCAGTCGTCTTTGATCTTGTTGATAACGGCGTCCCGCGAGGTAAAACAGGGGAATCGCCGAAAAAGAAATGACCGTAAAACCCAACAAAGCCTGGGTATAGGGCTCAGGGTGCCCGCTCGCCATCAAATAATCGATATAAATACCGGCACAGGTCACACCAATCGCAACACCGCCTAGATTGAGTAGCAACAGGTAAAAGGCAACCACCGTGGCTCTAATGTTCGCGGGAACCAATTCTTGTACGGTGGAAAATGTCGGACCATAAAAGCACCCCAACTGAAAAAACCCCGCAAACACGCCTAACCAGAACACCCAATGATCGGGCTCAACCACACGGTAAGCCAAACTCACGGGTGCAAGCAGCAACATGACAAGAAATAAGAACATCGGCCGTCCAGCCCCAGTTTTCTTAAGAAAATAATCGCTTCCCCACCCACCAAAGAGGTTACCGGCGATGCCCGCGGTGATACCAATCCAACCTGTAATCTGGGCAATCTCCGCTTTATCAAAGCCGCGCTCTTGAACATACCAGAGCTGATCAAACGTGGCCGCGCCTAAGATAAAATGAAACGCAACCCCACCAGCAATGGTCATTACTAAGGCCGGCGACGCCTTCAGGGCTTTAAACAGAATGCCAAGCAAGTCCAAAAATCCCTGCTGCCGCTCTTGAGTTTTCGAGGATTGATCTGCAACAACCCTTGGGTCTTTGAAGAACAACATGACCAGGGCAAGTACGATACCGATGCCGCCAAGGAGATAAAAACAGTTCCGCCAACCGATCATCGGTCCCAAGTAGCCCACCACTAAAAGACTGACCCCCACCCCAATTGGGACACCCATGTAGTAAAACCCAGACGCAAAGCCAAGCCGATGTGCCGGGAATCGATCGGAAAGAAGAGACATTGCCGAAGGCGTTAAAATAGATTCACCCACCCCAATGAGCATTCTCGGCACAGCCAACGATACAAAGCCCCTCGCCGCACCCGAAGCCGCTGTCAGAATACTCCAAAATCCAACACCAAAAGCGATCAACCGAGTTCTGTTCATCCGATCCGCCAGGGTCCCCATAAAGAGCCCTGCCACGGAGTAGAAGGTTAAAAAAATCAAGCCAGTCAGAAGCCCAAACTGCGTATTGGTCAAACCTAGATCCGGCACAATGTCATTGGAGAAACTGGCCAACAATTGCCGATCGACAAAGTTCATAACATTCAGCAAAGTCAGAAGGCCTAAAAACCCGTAGTTCTTAAGGCTCGAATTCGATGACGCTGAGGGAAGCGAGGGAGACTCCTGCATAAAGACACGCCTGTAAGGGGGG
>Ga0209631_10001222_pt1 | contig 33369 bp, 50 predicted proteins | sample COG_08_FD_184752 | JGI IMG/M metagenome (GOLD analysis project Ga0209631, IMG submission 184752) | Pelagic Microbial community sample from North Sea - COGITO 998_met_08 (SPAdes) (version 2) | ecosystem: Environmental > Aquatic > Marine > Neritic zone/Coastal water | place: Helgoland, sampling... | reverse complement strand
AAAGAATGGCCCTACCCTGCGCACTTCCACACGCTTGACACAGAAGCATTAGAATACGCGACAGGCGTTGTTGAAACAGCATTACAAGAAATCGCAGAAGCAAAAGAAACCGGCACGTATAGCACGCGTTGGGGAAGCTTCACGATGCATAACCTACCCGATTATCTAGACCAATAAAAAAGGAGACAAACATGGATTATCGATTAACAAACGTCAAAGCACTTTGGCCGAAACTGGACAGAGCATACAAATTTGACCCAACCCCTACTGAAAACAGGCCCAAAGGTGGCAGTGTGCCTTGCGATGCAACGGACCCAGACGGCAAGTATGAAATGCACGTCATTATGGATCACGAGCAAGCCAAAGACCTTGCCAACCAAATGCGCAAAGCTTGGAAAGAAAGCGACAAAACAAAGTCAGAGCCGTTTTACGCAACTGATATTGAAGATATATTTCCGCAAAACGAGGATAATACTGGACGTATCGCCAAGCTTGTCAAAAAAACCTACCAGGACGCCAATAGTAAGCCACGCCAATACATGAAAGATGGCAGCAAAGCAGCAGACGATTTTCAGCTAACGACCAATAGCACAATACACGTTATGCTTAAAATCTACCCTTGGTCATTCGCAGGTAAAACAGGGGTGCAGCTACGGCCAGAAGGCGTGATGGTGGTTGAGCTTGCAGAACGTGAACAGCAAGAACAAAGCAATCCATTTAATGACCTTGTTGAAGCGCCAGTTGATGCAATCGTAAACGAATTTGCAGACTTGCTAGACGGCAAAAAGGATGAACCAAAGGCACCTAAAAAGTCTGCTTTTGGTGATGATCTTGGCAAGAAAGATAAGCAAGCTGCAACCAATGATCTAGATGATGAAATACCATTCTAGGACAATGCCTGACTACGAACAGCCATATTGGTCAGAATGGTCAGACTTGATTATCACCAGATACAACATGAAGCGCGTCTCTGGTGGTAATTCAAAAGCTGAATATCATTCTGCGTGTCCATCATGCGGTGGCACAGATAGGTTTCGCATCAACGAATATCAGGGCATGGTCAAAGTGCATTGCAGACAGTGTAACGACTTCCGTAGCATCACAGATGAGATGAAGCACGACGGCGTGTGGCCTGTTTTTAAACAAGAAAATGCGTTTGAGCATAAACCAACTGCAAGCGATTTTGAAAACATAATTAAGCTAAAACCGGGCAGCAATATGACAAACTACATTGAGGCAAAACAAATCGAGCTAATAAATGCTGAACTTGATGGTGATACGGTTGTAATCCCTTTGTATAATTTTGAGCAAGAGGTTGTTGGGCATCAAAGAATATCACCCAATGGGCTAAAGAAGTTCAACAAAGGTTTGGTCAAAGATCAGGCTTTTGGCGTTATAGGTACGCTCACAGGCGATTGTACAGCATGGGTCACAGAAGGTTATGCAACTGGGGTTAGCGTGCACATGGCGTTAGATCAGCAAGTGCCAGTGATCTTTGCGCTCGATGCAGGCACCCTCCCCAAGATTTGCAATGCGTTTGCTATACAATGGCCAGATATTATGTTGCAGATTGCAGCAGATAATGATACGCCAGGAATTGCAGCCGCTAAAGCGTCAAAGAGGCAGTATGCACTTCCCGAAATAAATGGTGCAGATTGGAACGATATACACGTTAGCGAAGGCTTAGACAGCGTTAAACAAGGCTTAGAGCGGCTGCACGATGCTTATGTTGAGCCAAACATCCTAGATGAGCTTGTCTGGATAAATGACGCGCAACCCATACTAAGATCAAACTATCTCATAAAAGGATGGCTAGGGCGCGAACAAATGGCAGTGCTCTACGGCCAAAGCAACACAGGCAAATCGTTCCTAATGCTAGATATGGCCTACCACATTGCAGCAGGCAGAGATTGGCATGGGCAAAGAGTTAAACAAGGCGTAACCATCTATCTCGCAGCAGAAGGTGGCAACGGCTATCTCAACAGAGCAAGAGTTCTGCAAGACCATTACCAAGACGAAAACGTAAAGCTTGCAATACGGCCCTGCCCTGTCAACTTGCTAAACCCAGAAGCAGACTTGCCAAAGCTAAAACAATTGATCGACGCCGTAGCAGAAAAACACGGCAAGATAGAACTAATCGTCGTAGACACACTAAGTAGAGCACTCTCAGGCGGCAATGAAAACGGCCCCGAAGATATGACCGCATATATAGCCAACGTTGATGCGCTGCGAGAACATGCCGCTTGTGCTGTCGCTACAGTGCATCACTCAGGCAAATCAACCGATACTGCAAGAGGTCATAGTAGCTTACGCGCTGCAACGGATACAGAAATCGAGCTTACATATGACGAAGATGCAAAAATGCGCTTTGCCAAAGCAACGAAACAAAGAGACATTGAAAGCGGCAAAGAGTTTGCATTTGAGTTGAACGCTGTTGAGCTAGGTGTAGATGAGGACGGTGATCCTGTCACTAGCTGCTATGTCGTGCCAGTGGATGAGGAACGGCAACAAGACGCAAAAGTAAAGTTTACCAAAAATGAAAACCTTGTGATGAGCTGCTTTAAACAGCTTTGGTCAGAGCACGTTGGCAAGCAAAATCCCGGTGGTACTGGATGGCCTGATGGGGGGTCAAGATGGGTCATTGAGGAAGATGATCTGCGTAAACATTTTTACGGAAAAGTAACCGCTACCAACAAAAGCCAAGCCTATGTCAGAGCCGTCGATGGGCTGCTTCAAAAAGGCGAAATAAGCAAAAATCAAGGGTTTTTCTGGTTGGTACGGCAAAAGTACAAATTATGAGGACTATACCAATGGTATACCAAAAATGGTCAAAATTATGTCATTGATATTATTACATAAAATTACACAAATGGTATTTTTGGTATACGTTTGGTATTCATTTGGTATTAGGCAAGGCTTGGTATACCACCAATACCAAATACCTATAGGTATTGGTAGTGGTATAGCTTGCGAACTGGTATTGCTAAATGGTGGCAAGCCATGAGCTTAGAAGATGTAAAGAAATTACGTTGGAAGGCTCCTGATTATTCCAAGTTGCAGAATGAAGAATTTAAACGCGCTATTGCTGATGTAAAATCACTCGCTGAGTTGGAAGGTGTTGCCAATCGTCGGCGTGTTTTGAACAACCCTAACCTCTCAACCTGGAGCGAGGCGCAAAAGCAAATCATTCTCCAACGCAAGTATGAGCTTCAACGGCATGGATGAGGAAATGCTAAAAAAGCGAATGATGACGTTTGAGCGAAAACGTGCGCGTCTGGGTTTACGTGCAGCTTTGCCAGATGACAAACGGCGTAGGGTTTGGCGTGAACCACTTACAAAGCCAGAGCTACACATTCTCGACTTTATGCGTAGTCACGGTGTCATCACAGCAAAAGACCTAGCAGGCGCATTGGATGAAGAGTTGAAAGACGTGATGCAAGTGTTGCTGAGTTTAATAGATCGACAATACGTCAAGGTAGTCAGTGAAAGAGGCTACGCAAAATATCGAGCTAGAACAAAGGATGAGATAGATGAACTACAAGAAGATCTTTAACAAAGCGGAGCAAATAGTTGCAGAACGTCAGGAGAGCTACGGAGACGCCCGAGAAATGCACCAAAGCATTGCAGATAGGTGGAACGGCGTGTTGAAAGAAAAGCTCACTCAGGGAGTCTCTCTGTCGGCCTACGATGTTGCAAGGATGATGGCAGAACTGAAGGCAGCGCGTATGGATGACAATGGGTTTCATGAGGATAGCTTGATTGACCAGATAAACTATTTGGTGATTGCCTATCGTTTAGCCGGTGAAGATGCACGAGTTTTTACGTGGGATGACTAAATGGTGTATGATGGCATTACAGAAGCTTTTTCTGTGTTTGTCTGAGAGTAAGCGTTGTGTTTCTCCCTGCGTTGCTCCAACTAGCAGTACTAAGGTTTTCTCCTCCAGTTTGGCCTTGGTACTGCTTTTTTGTTGGAAAGCGCGTGAGCACATTAGCTCAGCCTCGCACGCGCACGCGACCCCTTTTTTGCCGTTGGCTATGCATTTTGCGCATGGCAATAATTACGCCATTTTGCGCGTTTGTTATGCTCTGAGATCAAAGCGTAGCAATATCAATAGGTTACGCCATTTTCAAACGGTCTATAATAAACATTATGTTAACAAAACGCCAAATCTGGGCAAAATTGAGCGCAAAAACCCCCCCCGCCCTCGGCTTTTGGTGGGTGTGTCTGTGTGTAACCCCACACACATTCTGCACCTATTTTTGCCCCCCCACGCCCCTATCGTATAACTTGACCATAACACGGAGAAAAAATCATGCCTGGCAGACCTAAACGACGCGCAGCGATTGCTAAAGTGGAAGCACGCGGAGGCGCAACTTATCTTGAAGAATATTTACTTAGTGGCGGCACCATAACTGGCTTGGCGCGTGAGCTAGACTTGGACCGTGGTTTTTTGCAGAGGTTGGTGAACAATCACGATGACTACAAGCGTGCTATGGAAGCTGCCCGTGAGCAAGGCGCGGATGCCCATGCAGAAGCAGGCTTTGAGATTATGCGGAGGCTACGCGAGGAGCGCAAGGCAGAGCGCAGAAACGCCGACCCTGGGAGCAAGACTTCTGAGCTATCTGCGTTGGACGTAAGTATTGCCAAGGAGGAAGCTGCACAGCATCGCTTTATTGCAGAGGCTTGGAACCGCAGCAGATATGGCAACACGGCAAACCAGACGCAGATTACCGTAAACCTTGGGGATATGCATTTGGATGCGTTGCGCAAGGCCAAGCTTGTGCAAGACACGACCAAGACGATTGAGCACAACGATGAGTAGTGCGCCGAGCAACTTTATGGAGGAATTTGTTGCTGTTTATGGCAATGATCCAGTGCTTTTTGTTGAGGAGATGTTGGGCGCACAGCCGTTTGACTATCAGGCTGAGTTTTTGCGTGCTTTACTTGATGAACGAAAGATGAGCGTAAAATCTGGACATGGCACCGGCAAGAGTACAACGGCAAGTTGGGCTATGTTGTGGTTTATGTTGTTGCGGTATCCGTGCAAGGTTGTTGTGACAGCGCCGACGAGTAGCCAGTTATTTGACGCGATGTTTGCTGAATTAAAGCGGTGGATCAACGAGTTGCCGAAAGAGTTGCAGCAGTTGTTAAACGTGAAGTCTGACCGTGTAGAGCTAGTGAGCGCCCCGGCAGAAGCATTTATATCTTGCAGAACGGCACGCGCAGAGACGCCAGAAGCCTTGGCAGGGGTGCACAGCGATCATGTTTTGCTGATTATTGATGAGGCGTCAGGCGTGCCAGAGCAAGTGTATGAGGCGGCGGCAGGCTCGATGTCCGGCCATAATGCTACGACGTTGATGTTGTCGAACCCTACGCGGTCTAGCGGCACGTTTTTTGAGAGTCACAATCGTATGGCGAATAGTTGGTGGACGCGCACATGGTCGTGCAAGGATAGCCCGTTGGTGAGCCATGAGTTTGTTGATGAGATGGAGCTACGGTATGGCCCTGAGAGCAATGCATACCGGGTGAGAGTGTTGGGTGAGTTTCCGCTTTCTGATGATAACACGATTATTCCGTATCACTTGGTTGAGGCTGCGCAAAACCGTGATGTTGTTGTGAGCGATGAGGCAACGGTTGTGTGGGGCTTGGACGTTGCGCGTTTTGGCTCTGATGCAACGGCGTTGTGCAAGCGTCAGGGGCCGATTGTGACTGAGCTACGGTCATGGCGTGGGCTAGACTTGATGCAGACCACGGGTCGGATTGTGGCAGAATATGAGGCATTGGCACCGTCTAAGCGCCCTGCTGAGATATTGGTAGACAGCATTGGCGTGGGGTCAGGCGTTGTTGACCGTTTGCAAGAATTGGGTTTGCCGGTGCGTGGCGTGAACGTAGCAGAAAGCCCATCTATGGGTGATACGTATATGAACTTGCGGTCAGAGCTATGGTTTAAGTGCAAGGCGTGGTTAGAGGATCGGAGTTGCAAATTGCCCAAAGATGACCAGCTAATTGCTGAATTAACGGCGATAAGGTATAGCTTTACGTCCTCTGGTAAAATGAAAGCTGAATCCAAGGATGAGATGCGCAAGCGTGGCTTGGGTTCACCAGACTTGGCTGATGCGCTTTGTTTGACGATGGCGAGTGATGCTGCAACTGCATTGTCTGGCGCGTTTAAGACGTGGCGCGGCGAGTTAAAGCGAAATTTGCTTGGTATTGCGTGAATTTTTGGGCGTCTAGGCTCTCTGTGTTAAGTTGGTGGCGTAACTTACATGGAGGTTTTTGTGATGCCTATGGTGAACGGTAAGAAGTACTCTTACGGCAAAAAGGGTATGGCTGCGGCTAAAAAGGCAGCAAAAAAATCTGGCAAGAAAATGAAGATGAAGAAGAAGTAATGGCTAAACTTACGCCTCAACAGAAAGCGCGAGCAAAGGCAATGTCGAAGCGTCGCGGCGTGAAATATCCTAATGCGTGGTCTAATCTTGCTGTTGCGCGTGGCAAGAAGAAAAAGGCTAAGAAAAAATGAGCATATTTGACGAATTGGCAAGATCAGGCGGTTATTATAATGCGCGTGATATGTTTGACGGCGGCGGTGCTATGGCGCGTGGTGGTCGTTTTCAAGGTGGCGGTTTGTTGAGCATGATCGGCAACCTAGCTAATTCGGTGCTTGGTCGAGACATGGGCAAACGTTCTGCATATTTTGCAAAGAAGCCTATGCGCAGACCTATGCCTATGCAGAACAATGCGGCGCAGATGGTTGAGCCAAGAGTTACTTCTGACCCTAGAAATTTTGCAAGAGGAACAGAGCCAAGGATGCTAACTGAGGCAGAGAAAGAGGCGCTTGTTATGGCGCAGTTTTTTCCTTCTGCAATGCAACCTGTTATGGACCCAATGCTAAACACACCCTCTGCCCCTATGCAGTTTACGCAACCAAGCTCTCAAATTGATCCAAGATTAAAAAAAATAAGTGATTTCCCACCAGTTATTCCTGTTTTGCCAGAAGCGCCTATGCCGCCAAGCATTAATACGCAATCTGCAAATATTTTAGCAACGCCTGCCGGTATGTCTGATATTGAAGCTCAGTTGCGCCGTAGGTTTCCAGATGCGACAGACGAAGAAATACGAAGGGCAATGCAAATGGTAGCAAATTCAAGGCCTTACAACTGATGCCCACCAAGCGCAAAAAAATACCTGCAAGCAAAAAATTTGCAGATGGCACAACATATAAGGATGGCGATGGCAAAACGCGGCGGCGCGTATCGTCTCCAGGCACAAAGCGAGGCAAGGCATATTGCGCAAGAACGGTGAGCCAGAAGCGCACGCCTAAAGTTAAAGTACGGCGTAAGGCATGGGGTTGCCGTGGTAAAAATTCAGTGAGGACGTAGATGGCATTAACGACATACGCAGAGCTTAAAACAGCGATAGGTGACTTTCTTAACCGTGATGATTTAACAAGCGTTGCGCCAGATTTTATTACTCTTGCAGAAGCAGATATAAACAGGCGTGTGAGACATTGGCGTATGGAGGGCCGTTCTACAGCGCAGATTGATACGCAGTTCAGCGCCCTGCCCGCCGATTTTGCAGAAGCTTTAACATTTCACGTAACGTCTGGCGATTTGGCGCAGATCGAGTTGTTGAGCAAAGCTGAGATGTTAAAGCGTCGTAAGTCTAGTTCTGATGCCACTGGCAAGCCTGCGTTTTATGCAATTACAGCGGGTGAGATTGAGGTCTACCCAACGCCAGACGGCACTTATTCAACAGAGTTGTATTACTATAAGCGTGTGAGCGCCTTGAGCGACAGTAATACAACCAATGATATTCTAACGTATTTCCCAGATGTGTATTTGTATGGCGCACTGGTTCACTCTGCCCCTTACTTAAAAGACGATGCGCGTGTTGCGGTTTGGGGAAATACTTACGCGCAAACACTTGCTGATATTAACAGCGAATCTGAGGCAACTAAGTTTGGCGGTTCTGGCCGTCGCATGAAAATAAAGGCGTATTAACCATGAGTTTTAGCAATACTTTTGAAACGCACGTTTTAAACTACGTGTTTACTGCAACAAGCGTAACAAGGCCGACAGCTTGGTATGTGGCGCTATTCACGAGCAATCCGGCTGAAGATGGTAGCGGCACAGAGGTTTCTACTTCTGGCACTGCGTATGCGAGGCGCACAGTCGCGTTTACTGTGTCTGGCAACTTGGCAACTAACAACGCAGCGATAGAGTTTCCGACGGCTACCGCTAGTTTTGGCACCGTAACGCATATTGGCGTTTTTGACGCAAGCACAAGCGGCAACTTGATTGCTTACTCTGCGTTATCTGCAAGCAAGGCCATTGCAACTGGGGATGTGTTCCGCATTCCAACCGGCGATCTAGATATTACGCTAGACTAGTGGCTTATCGCGCATCATATGGTGCCGACTTATATGGCAGTGGGTTGTATGGTGTTACTGGTGCGATTGACGCCGCCGCTACTGTAACGCCTGCGCTTAGTCTTGCCTGTTCCGCGCAAGTTGTAAGGGATGGCGCGGCAGCTATTGCGTGTGCCTTATCTGTGAGCGTGGTTGATCCAGACACAGTTAATGATGCAAGCGCCACAATTACATTACAGAGCGCGACAGTTAGCGTTGCCGAGGAGTACGTTGCCTCTGATGGGTTTAGACCTGGGTATGGTCTTAGAACGTATGGCACCAATATTTATGGCCGTAACGACAGCATAGAGCAAAGCACGGCTACGATTGCTATTGCTGCGTCTATGACAGCCACCGCAGGTTTAACGCGAAATGTAGCCGCCTCGATTAGCCCATCTGCAACCACAACTGCAAGCGGTGTGTTTGACGTTGTTGGGGCTGTGAATTTAGCCCTTTCTTTGTCAATATCTACGTCCGTTCAGCGTGTCTTGTTAAGCAGTTCAACCTCAACCATTGCGCTTACGTTATCAAGCTCTGCCATAGAGAAGTGGGAGCCCATTGCAGGCACGCCGGAAACGTGGACGCCAGTTGCAACCACAAGCGAAACCTGGACGCCGATCACAGATTCACGCGCCGCATGATTTTTTGGAGCTACAGCCAAACTGTGCGATAGTCGCGTTAACGAGCTAGGCCGCTTGTTTCCCTTACATTGATGGAAAAGTGTGCGTAGCAAAAACGTAACTGAGGAGTTTATTTATGCCAACTAACACCACAACTTATTCATTACAAAAGCCTACCGTTGGGGGAGATGAGGACGCCTGGGGTGGTTACATCAACAGCAACCTAGATGCGATTGATGATCTTCTAGACGGCACAACCCCGGTCACTGGCATAGACATAAACTCAGGTTCTATTGATGGCACGCCCATCGGCGCAAACTCAGCAAGCACTGGCGCGTTTACCACGGTGGTTGGCACGACGCTAAATCTAAGCACTGGCCTTGCGGCTAATCTTAGCACAAATGGCTTTGACCTTGTTACCACATCCAACGCAGACCTTGACCTAGCACCCAACGGCACGGGCAAGGTGGTTGTGCGAGGCAACACTAACTCAGGTAAGATTGTGCTCAACTGTGAGAACAACAGCCACGGCGTAACTCTTGCAAGCCCACCGCACAGCGCAAGCGCAACATATGAAGTGGCACTGCCAAACGCTCTAGGGTTAACAAATGCAAGCGCGGTAGTAACAGCAGATGCTAACGGTGTTGTAAGTTTTGACAACGGCACAACTGAGGAAAGCACAGTAGTAACCTCTAGCTCCAACGCAGCTACAATAAACCTAAGAGATGGCAACGTGTTTACGCACACCCTCTCTGAGAATGTAACCTACACGTTTAGCAACCCTGCCGCATCTGGCAGAGCTTCAGCGTTTATCTTGAAGGTTACGCAAGACAGTAGCGCAAGAACAATCACTTGGCCTAGCGTTGATTGGGCAGCAGCCACAGCGCCAACTTTGACTGCTACGTCAGGCGGCGTTGATGTATTTGCGTTTATTACGGTTGATGGGGGCAGTAATTATTATGGCTTCACTCTAGGTCAGGCGATGGGATAATACTATGACAGCTTCTAAAATAGTAGCGGCAGCGGCCTCTAGTGCAGGTGGTGCAACTCTTGATATAGATGACGTGTTTAGCACTTATTTATACACTGGTAATAGCTCTACGCAAACGATTACAAACAACATTGACCTAAGTGGTGAAGGTGGCTTGGTTTGGACTAAGACTAGAAGTGTAGCTGACAATCATAGGCTAACAGATACTGCACGAGGTGCAGGAAAAGGGTTAGACGCAAGTAATACTTATGCAGAATGGACAGCTAATCCGTCAGCAGGTATACCATCTGGTGTAAGTTCTTTTAACTCTAATGGTTTTGTTTCTGATCTTTCTCACTCGTTCTTTAATAATGAAGACGTGGTTTCTTGGACATTTCGCAAAGCCCCTAAATTTTTTCAGTGTATTACATACTCAGGAAATTCAACAGCAGGTAGAACGATAAGCCATAATCTAGGGTGTGCAGTAGGCCAAGTTTGGGTAAAAAGAACTAATACTTCTAACAACTGGATATGTTGGCACAGAGGTATTGCAAACAATAAATATTTACAGATAAATAACACTTCTCCAGCTTATTCTGACGGTGGCATTTTTTGGAATAACACTACCCCATCTTCAACAACAGTTACGCTTGGTTCTGATAGTGGCGTAAATGCTACTGGCTCTACATATGTAATGTATGTTTTTGCTCACAACAACAATGACGGTGGGTTCGGCCCTGATAGTGACCAAGATATTATTAAGTGTGGGAGTTATAATACTGATGGAAATGGAGATGCTACTGTTAATTTAGGTTTTGAACCTCAATTTGTGCTTGTAAAATGTTCAACTGCAACGTCAAACTGGTATTTACTGGATACTATAAGAGGTATGTATCACGATAATCCTGTAGAAAATGCTCGTCTTTATGCAGACACAAGTGGTGCTGAATCTTCAACAGGAGGTACGTCAGGTATTGTTCCTACTTCAACTGGTTTTTTTCACGATGGTTATATTGCTGCAAGTCAAACTTTTATCTTCATGGCACTACGCAGAGGCAGTCTAAATGTGCCAGATGATGCGACAAAGGTTTTTGCTATTGATGCTGCGCAAGCAAACGTGGTAGGTCAACCTGCTTTTGAATCTAATTTTGTTACAGATCACATGATTGCAAAAGTACCAGGTTCTAGTGGCGATTGGCTTTCTAACTCAAGACTAGTAGGCACAAAGTATATGTCAACAAACACAACTGCTGCTGAACTTAACAGCAACAGCATGCTTTGGGATTATAATAATGGTGTGTGGGAACGTGGATCAGGTGGAAGTTATACAGCATGGATGTGGAAGCGTGCACCAGGTTTTTTTGATGTGGTAACTTGGGAGGGGGCATCAGGAACTCTTAATTCAGTCAAGCATAATCTAGGGGTCAAACCAGATTTAGTTATTTTGAAGTATAGAGGAACTTCAGACTCTTGGTATGTATATAACAGTGCAACAACAGGTGGTCAGCTTATGACACTTAATACCAATGGTGGTATAATAAATAGTACTGATTATATGGCAAGTACAACGGACACCGATCTAAATGTCACAGGTCTTGTGTCAAACCCATATTCTAAACCAATAGCCCTATTGTTTGCTACTTGCCCAGGTGTCAGTAAAGTTGGTACATTTTCAACAAGCTCTTCAGATTTAATAGTTGATTGTGGCTTTTCAGCAGGAGCAAGGTTTGTGCTTTTAAAACGTACTACTAGTGGATCTGCTAATTGGGATAACTGGTTTATTTTTGATGTAGGTCGTGGAATTTCAACTGGCAGTGATCAATTTTTAGAGTTGAATACTACTGATGCAGCAGCAACAGATGGTAATAATATTGAACCTCACGCCAGTGGTTTTAAAGTAAAAAATGGTGGTGGTTTAAATTTTGCAGGAGGGGCTACCATTCTTTTTTACGCAATAGCATAACAATCAACTGACAAAAAGGAGTATCAACTAATGTCAGAATACAGAGAAAGAACAACAGGCGAAGTTAAATCGCAAGGCGAGTGGAGAGCAGCATTTCCTAATATGTCTTTGCCTAGGGTGTGGACAAGCAACGTCTGTGACGCAATGAACATTGACCCAGTACTGGCAAGCCCTGCCGCTACGACAACAGCATACCAAACATCTGCTCGTGATGGTGTTGAACAAAATGCAAACGGTGATTGGGTGGAGCGCTTTGTAGCTCGTGACATGTTCGCTGACACTACGGATGACGATGGCGTAACGACTACAAAAGCTCAACATGAGGCTGCGTATCAGTCAACTCTAGATGCTAACACTGCTGAAGGTCACAGAGCAACTAGAGACAGCAAGCTTGCAGAGACTGATTGGCATGGCATGTCAGACGTAACAATGTCTAGCGAAATGACAACGTATCGCCAAGCCTTGCGAGATATTACAGCGCATGACAACTGGCCTAACTTGGAAGATGCCGATTGGCCTACCGCGCCGTAATTATACAAGTACTAGATACTATGTTATTTTGTAGGTGTAGCAATGTTGTGAGGCGCGTATGGCACTTGTAGACCTTAAAATCCCACCCGGAGTATATCGAAACGGAACGGATTTGCAGGGCGAAGGGCGTTGGCGCGACGTTAACCTTGTCAGGTGGCATGACGGTTTGATGCGCCCCATTGGCGGTTGGCGTAAGAAATCTACCTCTGCTGCACCTAACAAACTTAGAGGTATGCTTGCTTGGACAGATAATAGTAGCAACCGATACATAGCGTCTGGCACTTACAACAAGCTTTTTGCTTACACCAACGCAGGCGTGAAGTATGACATTACGCCAGCTGGGTTAAGCGCGGGTCGAGAGGATGCAGCCGCCTTTACTGCATACGGTTCTGGCTTTTATGGCTCCCTGGCTTACGGCGTAGCAAGACAAGACACAACAAACATACAGCCTGCAACGGTGTGGAATTTACAGCCTTGGGGTCAAAATCTGTTAGCTCAAAATGCAGATGACGGTAAAATATATGAGTGGGCCTTGAACACTGGCACCCCCGCTGCGCTACTAAGCAATGCCCCAACTGGTAACGAAGCAATCCTTGTTACTGAGGAAAGATTTGTTTTTGCGTTGGGTGCAGGCGGCAATCCTAGAAAGGTGCAATGGTCAGATCGGGAAGATAACAACACATGGACGCCTGCCACGACAAATGAGGCCGGTGATTTAGAGCTTGCGACTACTGGCACGATTATGGCGGGTGTAAACGTGCGTGGTGGTTCTTTAATCTTAACAAGCAGAGATGCGCATTTCGCAACATACCAAGGCCCACCGTATGTTTATGGGATAGAGCGCGTTGGTACTGCTTGCGGTTTGGCGGCTGCATTAGCTTGCGTGGTTGTCGATCAAGGCGCGGTGTGGATGGGGGTAAACTCATTTTTTGCGTATAATGGTAGCTCAGTTGCAGAACTAAATAGCGAAGTTTCTGATTACGTATTTAACGACATAAACAAAGCGCAAATAAGCAAGGTGTTTGGCGTATCTAATAGCTTGTATAACGAGATTTGGTGGTACTACCCATCTAGCGGCTCTACAGAAAATGACCGATACGTTGTTTATAACTACTCAGAAAACACTTGGTATATCGGAGAGCTTGACCGTACAGCAGGCGCAGATCGAGGCGCGTTTAGACAGCCCATGCTTGCTGATGCTAGTGATATGTACATTTACGAACATGAAGTTGGCTTTGATTACGGCACGCTTACGCCTTTTGCTGAAACTGGACCGTTTAGGATTGGCACTGGCGATAATGTCATTAGCGTTACTGAGTTGATCCCAGATGAGAAAAACCAAGGCGACGTCAACGCGATATTTAAGTCAAGGTTTTACCCCAACGGCACTGAGCGCAGCTACGGCCCCTTCTCCCTTACTAACCCCACGAGCGTCAGGTTTACTGGTAGACAGTTGCGTTTAAGGGTTGAGGGGCAAAAGTTAACCGATTGGCGTGTGGGAATAAACAGAGTTGACGCGGTAGCCGGAGGGCGCAGATGAGCCAGTACGCAGCGCCAGAGCCGTATGGTGGAGATTGGAAGGATTGGGCCAGACGTTTAAACGTGTTTTTAAATCGTACTCAGTCTGCTCTTGTTCAGCAAACAGGCGGTGAAAGCGCAAAAGAAAACGGTTATCTGATGTTTGACCGTTCTACCGTTAAGCCAGTGATAAGCCAATCTGGTGCTTTTAAGGAAGTTGTCGTGAAGCAATCGGTGCCTGCGTCTAGCGTTGGCGCGTCTGGCGATACGGCGGGTTTAGTCAGTTGGGATGCAAATTACATTTACGTTTGTACGGCGTCACATGATGGAAGTGCAAATATCTGGAAGCGCGTAGCTTTGTCTGGCGGTGCCTTTTGATGCACCCGGAGTTCGAGCGTTGCAAGCCACACATAGAAGCAGCCTTACAATATAGCGGCGGCACCCACGACATTATTGATATTTACGAGGGCTTGCATAACGGCACCATGCAACTATGGCCTGCCGAGAAAAGCTGTTTGGTCACTGAGATCATAAAATATCCAAAGAAAAAGGTGCTCAATGTTTTTCTAGGTGGTGGAGATCTCACGGAAATTTTGACCATGCACGAGGATGTAATAAGTTGGGCAAAACAGCAGGGCTGCACGGCGTTAAATATGACCGGGCGTTTTGGTTGGAAAAAACCACTAGCAAAACACGGATGGGAGCCAATGCACACATCCTACGTCAAGGAGATTTAAATGAGCAAGGGCGGCAGCACGACACAGGTTGAAATACCTCAATACATTGAGGATGCGGCAAAAGCAAATTTAGCGCGAGCAGACATAATTTCTAAATTAGGTTACGTTCCGCAAAGCTTTGGCGCAACGACGGCTGCTTTCACGCCTATGCAGATGTCTGCGTTTGGCAACACGGCGCAAGCTGCTGATGCTTTTGGTTTAGGCACCCCGGCAGGCGCAGACATATACGGCGGCATGGGCGCTCCAACAGAATACGCGAACGGAATTAGAGCCTACAGCGCCGCGCCTTTGTTTAATCAGTCAATGGCAGATTTTGCGTATAACCGACCAGACCAATTCTCTGCAATCAATGATATGTTCATCGACCCTGGCAGTCCTCCATTTGCGCTACCCCCTGGCGTAGTTCCAGGTGTCCCAGGCAACGGCGGCGGTGGCGGCGGTGGAAACGGTGGTGGCGGCGGCGGCGGTGGAAACGGTGGCGGCGGTGGAAACGGTGGCGGCGGTGGAAACGGTGGCGGTGGAAACGGTGGCGGCGGTGGCGGCGGTGGTGGCGGTGGTGGCCTAATACCACCTGTAGTAATACCACCTGTAGTGCCTCCAGTAATACCACCTGGACCACCACCAGTGCCAGAGGTTCCAGTGATCCCATATACGCCGCCAGAGTTTCAGCCAGGATTTATACCTGGTATATTTGGGCCTGACACCACGCCTCCGATTGTGCCGTTGAATGACGCTCAACCTGGCGATGCTATTGCAGAAACAGATTTGGATGCACTAAACGCAAACCTCATCGGCACTGGTTTTGAAATACCAGACGTGCCAGGGCAAAAGTATCAGTTCTATAATCCTGACATAAATTATTTTGATGATTATGGTAGACCAGCCTATAAAAGCCCAAGCACAGGGCAATTTGTCGGTACACTTGAACCAAGCGCAGAGGGTTTGGAGGCAATGGAAGCAGCCTACGGCGTAAGCCCAGAGGTTTACACAGAAGGCCCAGACATAAGATCAGCAAGTGATTTTAACTTAGGATTAAGCACGCAGGGCTATGATTTTTCAACCTACGCAGACCCATCTAAGCAAGGTCGTAACAATACATTCACAAACGATTTTGGATCAAGCGTAAGTGTGGGTTATGGCGCAGGCCAAGTTGACCCTGCTCTCGCGGCGGCGGCAGGCTACACAACTCCTGAACCGGGTGTTTTATCAAACATTTTTGGCTCTGCAACTCCAGAGGCTAAAGCAAGGCTTGCAGATGAAATAGCGGCTAGAACTGCAAGTACTGAAAATTCAGCGCAACGTAGGGCAAGCGAGCTAAATAGCGCAATTGAGACAGTCGGCGGCCAAGCCTTGCTTGACGAGGGCACGAATTTAGCCGGGGATCAAATAATGGCTCTCGAAAGGCAGTTTGGAACATTAACAACAACTGAAGTGGCAGAGCAGGCTGCGTTAGCGGGTAAAGGTATTCCAACTGGTAAAGGCAACGTGAAAGCCACAAGAAAAGTTTTAGATAAAGCGGCTCGTGAAGGAAACTTGGGAGCCTACGCCGAAAGTTTCATGGCAAAATTTGGGGGAGATTTAAGTACCTTCCAAGAAAAAACGGGCATAAGTAGCGCAATACTAAAAGACATTGAAAAAATCGCAGCAGCAAAGGTGACAACATAATGGCAGGCCAAGGATCAAAGGGCGGCGGTCAAGTACAGCCAGTAAATCAACAGCCAAACGCAATGACAGTAGCGCCTATGCAACCGCAGCCAGGGTTTAACGTAAATCAAGCTGCGTCAACTGGGTTGCAGGGTGCAATGGGCGCAACGCAGCAAGCAATTGCAGCCCCGCTGAATGTGGGCGCTTACATGAACCCGTACACGCAAAACGTCATTGACCGCACGCAAAGCGATATTGAACGACAAAGGCAAATGGCGATCAACAACATGGGCGCAGCAGCAACAAGGGCAAACGCTTTTGGCGGTTCGAGGCAAGGCGTTGCGGAAGGTGTTACTAATGCTGAATTTGGTCGTATGGCAGGCAACCTAATAGCGCCTATGCGACGTGATGCTTTTAACACTGCTACGAGCAACGCAATGACTGATCGAGCGCAAAGAGTTGCAGCAGCTAATCAGTTAGGCGGTTTGGCTAACCAGGCATTTACAACTGGTCGCACGCTTAACCAGGATATGATGCAACAAGGCTTGCTACAGCAAATGCTCCAACAGCAACTCATTGACGCCGCTAGGGGTGATTTCGCGGGCTACTCAAACAGCCCAATGCAAAGCCTATCCGCGCCACTTGCTGCGTTAGGTGCAGCGCCTACACCACAGTCGCAAACGCAAACAAACAATCCAGGCATATTGGGTACTCTTGGAGCACTTAAATATATTGGAATGCCAGTACCGTTTTAGGAGTTAAGTATGGTTGAACAAAGAGGATTACTTGCAAATATTGGTCAAGGCGTGCAGCGTGGGTTTGGTCGTTTAGGTGATGCAATTACTGGTCGAGATCAAAACGCAAGCGATAAATTAGCAATTGCTTTGATGAGCTTGTCTGGCAACCCACAACAGCTACGGCCTTTGATGAATATGGCGGCAAGTGATATACAAGAACGTAAGGCGCAAGATAAAGTAAATAAAACTACAGCTTTTCTTAAATCGAGAGCACAACGCGGTGATGCTACTGCTGGTCAAATTGTAGGCGCTTTGGAGGCGGGCAGTTTAGGCTTAAAAGATGCAATGGCTTTATATTATGGCCAAATGTTTCAATCTCCGAAAGAAAACTTTCAAACATTTACTGGTGCGCAGCTTAACCAAGCGCAAGGCACTAATTTACCAGCAGAGTCTTTGTTCAATGTATCTTCAACAGGCAAAATTTCTCAAGTTGGTGGTGGTGGTTCTACTGTAAATGTGAATACAGCAGACAATAAAGGCGCTACAAAGTTTGCAGAAGAAGATAGTAAAATTTTATCTGAGGCTTTTAAGGTGGGCGCAACAGCGCAAAGCAGTCTCAATAAAATAAATAGATTGGAGCAACTTTTATCACGAGCCGATACTGGCCCCGCTGCTGCGTTTAAATTTGCTGCTGGTAATTTTGGCATAGAAACAGAAGGTTTAAGCGATTTACAAGCTGCCCAAGCATTAATAAATCAACTTGTGCCCCAACAAAGAACGCCAGGTTCTGGGCCAATGTCTGATGCTGATTTGCTATTATTTAAACAGTCGCTTCCAAGACTTATCAATTTACCTGGCGGCAACCAATTAATTCTAAAAACTATGCGCGGAATTGCTGAATATGATGCACAAGGCGCAACTATTATTCAAAAATACAGACGTGGCGATATTACGCAAACACAAGCATTTCAAGAGCTTTTAGATCGTACAGACCCTTTTGCCGCTAGTTCAAGTGTAGAAGATTATTTTCAATAAGGTAATATAATGGATTTAAGCACAAAAACAGATGACCAATTGCAAAATGCGTTGAGTAAGGCGGTTGCTGCCAAAGATGCTGCAAGTGCTTTAATTATTGAGCAAGAAATATCAAAAAGGAATGAAAAGCCAGTTAATCCAGTTTCTACAAATATGACAGAGCAAGCCCTAACAGGGTTTTATGAAGGTGTTGCGCGTGGAGCCGGTGCGCCGGTAGATATTATTTCATCTGGATTAAATAAATTAGGGCTTGATACTGGTGATGCTCCTGTTGGTGGTTCGCAAAGCATAAGAAATCTCTTTCAAATGCTTAGTAATGATAGCGCCATGACAGATGTAGCGCCTCAGACAAGAGCACAGCGTATCGTAAGGGGTGGCACTGAAACTTTAGGAGAAACAATACCTGCTGCTGCGGGTATATTAGCATTAGCGCCAAAAGCAGCCGTAAATGCAGCGCCAACAGTTATACAAGCGGGAAAAAATGCATTAGCCCAAGTTAAAACAGAAGCAGTAAAAGCGCCTGCAATGTTTGCAGCAACTGATGCGGCAGCTTCTTTGGCGGGTGGTGCATCGGAGCAAGCTGTTGAGGAAATTTTACCAGATAATCCAACTGCACAAATGGTAGGAAATATTCTTGGTGCATTAGGTGGCGCAAAATCAGTCTCAGTTGCAGAACGATTAGTGAAAAAAGCACCTACTGGCCCTTTAACGTCTGCGGAACTAAAAAGACAAGCCGGCAACCTATATGAAAACCAAATTGATGAAGGTTTATCAGCGCAGCCAGAAATAACAGAAACTATATTTGAAAACTCCTATAATATTTTAAATCGTAACGGTTTGCTTTTGCCAAGATCAGATAATCGTATTGTAATTGATCCCGATTATCCAAAGTTGCGCGGTGCCTTCAAATTACTTGATGCATACAAAGACAAAGGCATGACAGGCGCAAATATTCTGGCAATACGTAAAGGTTTGAACAGTCGTTACCAGGATGCAAAAGGTTCAGAAAAAAATGCATTGCGTAATTTGTTAAGAGAATTTGACCAACAAACTGCAAGCATTGCTCCAAATATTAAAGTTGCAAATGCTATGTACGCAAAAGCAATGAAAGCAGAGCAAATTGAAACCTTGTTAGAGTTAGCTAGAACTCGATCTGCAACTGCAAATATGGATTTAGAAAATGCAATTCGTGCAGAGTTTCGCCCATTAGTAAGGCGCATTATAGATGGTAAAGAAGTGGGTTGGACACAAGATGAGTTTCAACAACTTAGGCAAATAGTAGAGGGTGGCGGCGCAGAAAACATTGCTCGCTTTGTTGGTAAATTAGCACCTACGGGAGTTGTTTCTTTAGGTTTGGGCACTGGTGTTCCAGTTGCATTAGCTACAAACATTTCTAATGACCCTGCTGTTTTAGGCACGGTTGCAGCAAGCACCGCAGGTTTAGGTATTGCCGGTAAAGCAACAGGCTCACAACTGCAAAAAAGAAACGTAGATAATTTGATAAACGGCATTTTACAAGGGCGTAACTTAACGCCTGTTGGTCGAGAGCGTGCAAGAGCAGCATTAGCTACATATTTATCAGGTCAAGCTATAGCGCAATAAGTAAGGGCAAAGCATGGAAATACAACCTAAAACAGAACAAGAAATATCTGCAATTGTCCAAGACGCTATGCAAAACGCAGTTGATTTTGTTGAAAGCGAAATAAGCGACACAAGACTAAAAGCGCAACGTTATTACGATGGCGAAGTAGATATTGGCTATGAAGATGGCAGAAGCAAGGTGGTTAAGACCTCTGTGAGAGATGTTGTGCGCAGCGTCAAACCATCAATTATGCGTGTGTTTATGTCTACAAGCAAAGCCGTTGAGTTTGTTCCGCACGGCCCAGAAGATGTTGCGATGGCAGAACAAGCCACAGACTTTATAAACCATGAGTTTAACAGACTAAATGGCTACCGTGTTTTATCTGATGCAATCCATGACGCGCTCGTTAAAAAACAAGGCATTATCAAGGCGTATCATAAGGAATACTCAACAGCAAAAATATACACGTTATCAGACCTTTCGGAAGATGAGTTAAGCTTACTTACAAGCGATCCCGACGTTGAAGTGCTTGAGCAAAGCATGGAAATGCGTATGGAAATGGATGAGTTTGGCATGGATATAGAAGCGCCAATTTTTGCAGTAAAACTTAGCCGAAAAGAAATGAAGGGCGATCTTTGCATAGAAAGCGTACCGCCAGAGGAGTTTTTCGTAAATCGAGATGCCAGAACGATAGAGGATGCGTACATTGTAGCCCATAGAACTGAAATGCGTGCCGGTGATGTAATCGCAATGGGTTATGACCCAGACATAGTATTGGGCCTTGACGGTATTATTAGCGGTTTTGAGATGACCGAAACAGAGGTGCAGGCGCGGCAAGGGTATAATGAAGATTTTGCTGATGAGAATGAGCAAGACCCAACAATGAAAAATATAGCAATAAGTGAGGCTTATATGAGAATTGATGTGGACGGTACTGGTGTGCCTGTTCTGCACAAGTTCCTGTTGGGTGGTACTTCCTATGAATTACTAGATTTTGAGCCTTGTGATGAAGTGCCAATGGTCAAGCTTGAAATAGACCCAGAGCCTCATTCGTTTTATGGGCGTAGCCTTTGTGAGCTTATTGCAGATGACCAAGACGCAAGTACTGCAATATTGCGTGGCATACTCGATAACGTAGCATTAACAAACAGCCCTAGACTTGGTTTTCTCGAAGGAAGCGTAAACGTAGATGACCTTATGAACGCAGAGATTGGCGGCTTAATCAGAATGAGGCAGCAAGGCAGTATACAAGATTTAAGCGTGCCGTTTACAGCAGGCCAGACACTTAGCGCCCTAACGTATATGGATAAGCTTGTAGAACAAAAAACAGGCGTTACCCAGAACCTTGCACTTAATCCTGATGCTTTACAGTCCACAACCAAAGCAGCCGTTACAGCAAGTGTAGAGGCAGCAGCAGGCCAAGTTGAAGTTATGGTCCGTAATCTTGCTGATGGGCTAAGAGACTTGTTTAAAATTATTCTGCGTATCATGCACAAGAACTTTAACGAAGAAAAAATGATGCGTATGAACGGTCAGTTTGTTCCAGTTGATCCTAGAGTCTGGGATATATCAATGGATGTAAGCGTAAATGTTGGCTTGGGTACTGGACGCGAAGATGAAAAGGTAGCTGCCTTACAGCAAGCACTAACAATGCAGACCCAAGTATATCAACAGTATGGCCCTATGAATGGCTTGGTTAGCCTAACAAACATACGCAATACAATTACTGATATGATGGCAGTTGCCGGGGTGCGTAACTCAGATAGATACTTTGCGCCGATCAACCAGGAGATCGAACAGCAAATGTTGGCGTTACAACAGCAGCAACAAGCAATGATGGCGCAACAGCAACAAGACCCCAACGCTGCATTTTTACAAGCAGAGCAAATGAAAGCCCAAGCCAAGATGCAATCTGACATGGCAAAGCTACAGCTAGACGCAACCAAAGCAGCAGCAGATGATGATTTGAAACGCGATCAGATGGCGCAAGATTTACTTGTTGATGCAGCAAAAGTTGCGGGTCAGTACGGCACTGCTGTAGACGTGGCTAGAGTAAAAGCAGAGCAAGATAAGCTTAGAACCGTTGCAGGGATTGCTAGAGGACAATGACCAATATCCGCATAACGGCCAACGAAGCCAAAAGGTTAAAAAACGATACTGCATTCAAGCAGTTTGTTCAGGATGTTCGAGAGCGTCAGAAAGACGTTTTTGCAACTAGCGATGCCTCAGAAATTGAGCGTCGTGAAGAAGCGCACGCAATAATTCGTGCATTACAAGCAATTGAAATGAACCTTGACGCTGCTATTGCGGCAGAGACATTTCTAGATTTAAGGAAAGGTTAGCACCGTGAACACGCCTAACACAATTGATGCTGCCGTTGAGCAGCTTATACAAGTACCAAATACTAGGACTGAAGATACTACAGAAGAAGTAGTAGAAGCATCTAGCGAAGAAATTATTGAAGAACCTCAACAAGAGACTGACGTAGTTGAACAAGCTGAGAATGATGCAGACGATGATCTACTCGATCAATTAGATGCGGATGATCTTGAGGAAGAAACCGCCGCCCCTCTAGAGCTTTCTGATGACCTCGAAATTGAATACAAAGCCGATGGTCAGATGAAGAAAGCAACCCTTGGGGAGCTAAAGCGCAATAACGCCGGTCAAGATTACATCCAAAGGCGAATGCAAGAGATTGCACAGCTTGAAAAACAAGTACAAGAGCAATCAAATGCGTTAGCACAACAGCAAAACCAACAGGCAGAGTTTTTTAAAAAAGCGCAACAAAATGGTCTATCTGAGCCTACCCCACCGTCAAAAGAGTTATTCAACAATGATCCCATAGCTTATATGGAAGCAAAGTTGTCTTACGACGAGGCCAAGGCTGAATATGATACCAACGTACAACATTTTTTGCAGATGGAGCAGCAGAGTGCACAACGAAAGCAGCAACAATTGCAAGCGTTTACCCAACAGCAAACTCAATTACTAACAGAAAGATTACCCGTTCTTGCAGACCCAGAAAAAGGCGAAGCAATAAAAAAAGGCTTGATGGAAGTAGGAGAGCACTATGGGTTTACGTCACAGGAATTGGAGAGCGTGCGAGATCACAGGTATATACTAGCAATGTATGATGCCATGCGTTTTCGTAAGCTTGTGCAAAAGCGCGGCAAAGCAACTTCTTCAAAAGAAAGCATTGCCCCTGTTAAAGCCGGTGCAAAAAAACGTCTTAGCCAAGGAAAGGCTGCTGCAAGTAAAAAGGCAGAAGCAGTAATGAGGGCGAAAGGTGATATTGATAGCATAGCTAATTATCTCTTAAACCCGTAATTTTTATACAAGTACCAAACGGTATATTTAGCGAAAGGAAAAAGCAATGGCCGTTACAGCAAATACAAATGAGACATATGATGTCACAACAATCCGCGAGGATTTGAGTAAAGCAATGGCATCGATAAGCCCAACTGAAACTATTTTTATGAGCACAATTGGTTCTCGCAATGTTGACAACACTTACTTTGAGTGGAGTGAAGTTGACCTAGCGGCAACTGGCGCAAATAGGCAAATAGAGGGCGATGTGGGGCTTTCCAATACGGCACCCACTAACGCTGTTCGCAAAGGTGGTTACACACAAATTTCAGCAAAAGTTGTAGAGGTATCATCTACAAACCAAGCTGTTAATGGTGTAGCAAACGCGCAAACAGTAGCGAAGCAAGTAGCTTACAAACTAGCTGAACTAAAAAGAGACATGGAAGCTATGTTGCTTGCAAACGTTGCAGCAGCAGCAGGGTCATCTGGTACAGCTAGACAAACAGCAGGCTTACCGGCTTACCTAACTTCTAACGTTTCACGCGGTTCTGGTGGTGCCAACGGTACTACATCTGGGACAGGTGAATCGGGTTCTGTTAACGCAGCAGCGACAGACGGTACTCTTAGACCATTGACAGAAACATTGCTCAAAGATGTTATCAAGGGCTGTTGGGATAGTGGAGCACAACCATCTGTTGTAATGTGTGGTTCTGCACAAAAGCAAAAAATATCTGCTTTTACAGGTAACGCAACACGCTTTAAAGAGGCAGAAGATAGCAAACTAAACGCTGCTATTGATGTTTATATTGGTGACTTTGGTGAGCTTCAGATAGTGCCAAATCGTCATATGCGCGTAAGAACAGTGTCTAGTGTAGATTATACACCAGATGTTTTTGTTCTTGATCCAAACTATGCGGAAGTTGCTTATCTACAAACAGCAAAGCAAGAGCCATTAGCGAAAACCGGACTATCAGAGCGGCGATTAATCAGCTGCGAATATGGACTCCAGGTAACGTCGCAAAAAGCCCACGGCGTTGTGGCAGATGTAAACGCATCATAACCAAAAAAGGGGGGCAGAAATGCCCCTCTTTCAAGGAGAATGAGATGAAAATAAAGATAACAACAGACCGCCAACCGTTTTTAAACAATGAGCCTAAAAACATGGGCGATGTAGTTGAGGTGAGTGCAGAAGACGCTGCGACTTTTATTGAAAATGGATTTGCAGAAGAAGTGAAAACAACAAGCAAACCAAAGCGAGCAAGAAACAACAAAGGGCAACTTATGGCAGATTGTCCTAGTACCCCAAACGTCAATGAAGCTTGGGAAGGTGGAGAGGCACCAAAATGAGCAATACACTTTTAAACACCACTTACCACACTGAAGATAACAAGCTCATCATAAAACGTTCTCAGGACGTGCAACGCATACTCGATTTCAACAAAGAGCGAAACATAGATGGCCACAACAGAAACAGCGATCTACGGTTAGCCGGTTCTATACCTTTAGTCGTGGCTGAAATGTGGATGAGGGAGTCAGGAACAACACTTGGTTCACAGGAGTTTCTAGCATACGTCAAAAAGAAGCTTCTCAGTGGTGATTTTTCAAAATTAGTAGCAAACGGATATTAGAAATGTTGAATTTTAAGATCAAGCTACGCATTTGGGAGGGTTCTTGGTGAGCACTGACAAGCGTACCGTAGCCTCTGCCCATAGCCGTATTGATGGATTGGAAAAAGAGGTGGTGGAAATCAAAACTGAAATGAGAATACAGCTAAAGGACTTGTACAATCGCATTAAGAAAATGGAAGCAATAATGATTTCCATTACTGGCGCAAGCTTGCTGTTACTCCTACGAATGACGTTTTTTAGCTAGGACAATGGACCCGGTTAGCTGCGTAGCTTTAGCAACAGGCGCATTTAAGGCTCTCAAGGGTGCAGTAAGTGCAGGGCGTGATTTTCAAGATATGACAAGCCAACTGTCAACTTGGGGCAAGGCTTTTAGCGATTTTAACGAATTAGAAAAGCGAGAAAAAGATCCCCCATTTTGGAAAAAAACCTTCAAAGGCTCTGATGAAGAAACAGCAATTGAAATCTTTGCAAACAAGAAAAAAATGGAACAAATGAGGGCTGAAATAAAAGATCATATCTCTTGGAACTATGGTCCTAGCGCATGGAAAGAAGTTTTACAGATTGAGGCTCAAATGCGTAAGCAACGCAAAGATGAGATTTACCGTAAGCAAGAACAGATTGATGCGGCTATCAACTTTGCAATTGGCGCGGTCATTTTTGTGTTGAGTGGAGGCATTTTGTTTGCAGGCTTTTACTTCTTAGGCAAATGGCAAGGGCGTTGGTGATGTGGGTTCTACTTTGGGTTCAATTAACAACAAGCGCGGCCAATGGTGGTGAATTTGAGCATTATCATGTCGGCAGCTACACCAAGCAAGAGGTGTGCGAGATCGCCAAAGAGGAAGCTGAAGTACTTGTAACGAACGAAAAATCAAAGGTCGTGTGCATAAAAATTGAGTTGTGACACTGAGAGAATGGCGCGGAAAATACATAATTTACGACGAAAACGGGAAGGTAATTGTAATTACAAGGGACCGGGGCATAGCCCTAAAAATAGCGAGGCGAATTGATGAGCGAATACGACATAAACGGCAACGGGAAAATTGACCCAGATGAGCGCGAAATTATGCTTGAGGATCGACGCCGTAACATGGAAGACATGGACAAGAAAAGAGACGTGCAGAGACGCCTTGTGGTGGCGTGTACTGTTGGGATGCTCGCTTACCCGGTAGCAATCCTTTTCGCCTCTTACGTCGGCTTATCGCAGGCGGCAGAGCTCATTACAGACATAGCAAGCGTTTATGTCATTGGAAGCTCCGGGGTAATTGCTAGTTATTTTGGATTTAACATGATGGAGGCTAAAAATGCTGCAAGCACTGATCGGCCCAGTAGCTGAATTAGCGGGTGGATGGCTAAGTGCCAAAACTCAAGCGCAAGCTGCCAACGCTAAATTAAAATTAACGGAGGCTGAGGCCAAAGCAAAAATTTTGCTCTCGAAAGAAACCTCAACGGCGGACTGGGAGAAGATTATGGCCCAGGGCACGCACAATAGCTGGAAGGATGAAGTTGTCACAATTTTGGTATTGGCGCCCGTGTGTCTCTGTTTTGTGCCTGGCATGGAAGAAACAGTCAAAAACGGGTTTGCCCGCCTAGCTGAGTTGCCCGAGTGGTATACCTATCTGGTCTACGTGGTTTGCCTGGCCGCCATAGGTCTCAAAGGCACAAAACAGTTTATGGGGAAAAAGTAATGAGTGATCTCAAAATTCCAATTGTGCTCGTGGGGGCAATACTGTTGCAGACTGTGGCTGGCGTGTGGTGGGTCAGCTCGCAAATGCACAAACTTTACCATTTAGAAGCTCAGGTCGAAGAAAACAACGGCTGGATCGACCAACTTTACGCCGACACCGAGGCTCTCATAAAATTCGCTGAATTTACGGAGAATAAATGGGGGGCCGCGTATGACGCCGACGGCTACCAAAGACAATGGGGAACCAAGGAAGTGGAGACAGAGTAATGAAAGAAAATTGGTACATGTTTTTTAAGATGCTCATAAAGCATGAGGGAGGCTTCACAGACGACGAACGTGACAACGGAAATGCCAAGGGTGACGGCCACGGAAACAAGGGCTCAACGATGTTGGGCGTCACTGCCTGGACGTGGGCAGAGTATACCGGGAAGCCAGCCCCAATTGAGGTTATGAAGGCGTTGACCGAGGAAGACGTGAAGCCCTTGTACAAGAAAAACTATTGGGACGTAGTTAAAGCTGACAACTTGCCGTCAGGAGTCGATATAAGCACCGCTGACATGTGTGTGAACGCCGGGCCGAGTAGAGCTGCCAAAATACTGCAAAAGGCTACTGGTGGGCTTACTGTGGACGGGGCTATTGGTAAAATGACTATTGCCGCCGTGCATGATCGTGATCCGAAAGAAGTTTTGGATAATTACTATTATGGCCGGCAGAAGTTTTATGAGGGTTTAGATGACTTCCAGCATTATGGGAAGGGTTGGACAAGGCGTAATAAAGAAACCTTAGAGCTCGCCTTGTCTATTGTATAAAAAAGGGAGGCTGCAACCTCCCTTAGTGTCTAGTCATTTTCTACTATATCAAAGAAAACCTAGACTGCTATGGTTAGGGTATTGCGATAAAACCCGGCACTCATAGCTTACCATAATTTTAAGCGACGATTTCTTTTATTAATTCTTGTTCTGATTTTAACTCGCTGACTTTTCTAAAAAGTATCCGCTCATCGTTTGCGTAACGTAAGTTCAGTATTAAATCGTAAAATTTATCATCGACATTTCGCAGATACGCCAGTTTAAATTTAGCAAAGAAGTCCTTAGTTAAGGGTAACTCTGCCGCTCTAAATGCGCTGACAAAAGCGCTGAATAGCTCATCCATATCAACCCAATTTTTTGAAGCTAAATGACCAAACCAATCAGTCTCACCTAATCGGTCAAAATCTATTTCGTAATTTTCATCAAGAATTAATAACTTTTCTTTGTTATCTATTCGCCACTTCATTTTTTACTCCCTTTAACTATTAGGCCGTAGCCTTGGTTTAACCAGATCATTGCTTTTGACGTTTGATTTATCGCAGATCATAAAAATACGATTGTCGCTTACATGATCAGCAAGAAAATCATACATGTCTTCCATGCTATCCATTGCGTCTAAACATTGGTCATAACTGTTTAACCAAAACGTGACAGTGACAGGCTCTTTTTGCAGCGTGTAGCCCAAAACAAGCGCGGTATAATATGTAATCATAGCTCTGACTTTCGAGGTAAATCATAGCGTGATCTAATCTGGCTAACAGACTGCCTGGTAGTGTCCAACACGTTTGCTATTTGCGTGTCAGTCATATCCATATGGAGCATCCGATTAACCATCCGTGCTTTTGTCGTAAGCTTCAGCTTTTTGTTTCGATCCACCGGCTGACTTACTTTAGTTCGCCTACCGCCAAACAGCCTATGCATTGCTCGGTTTTCAACTTGTGCCATTGCTAACATCAAGTCTATTGCTGAAAGGCTTTCGGGTGCTTCACCTTCTTCCTCACCCGACATCTTTTGGCACCCAGTAAGCAACGTTGCGAAAAAAGCGTTCTTCTAAGTAATCCTTCTCGCAAAGCGTTTTTATTCTGCGTCTGATGTTTTCACGGTTCACACGTTTTTTAATGACTTGCTTACCGTTGATTTGACCGTCTGCAATAATGCGAAGTGAAGGGTTTACGTTGTCATTCTGCTTGTAAAAATCAACGATAAAGTCATAGATTTCTTTTTGCACAGGGGAAAGTGGGTGTCTCATTAATGCACACTGCCCTTGTAAAAATCTACTTCAAGCTCTCCATTGCTAATTTTAAAGACATGGTTTTCAGTTTGCAGTTCTGCAATATCTAAAAGGTCCATGCCCTCACTTAAAGCGGAAGCTGCCGCAAGCTTAAATCCTTCCCACTTGCGTATTTCTGCCATACAAATTGCGAGGTTTTCAGCAAGATCAATCATGCTGTCTTCAAAGTCTGGCCGTAGCGTTGCTTCTTCATCTTCTTTGCGGAATTTTACTTTTATAACGTTCATAGCAAAACTCCCCCAAAGATAAGGGCAAGGAATAAGAGGGCAAATACTGAAAGCCCTCCTACGATATCCCCAAGTATTCCACAGACTTGACTGTTCTGACAGTACAGTTTAACCTGTCTGTACTGGTTTTTAGTTCGTATAGTATATAGAGAGATAATATATATTATGCGAAAACGATATACATTTTCCTTAGTCTGATTACGTGAAGTTCTACTGCTACTGCCCTCTAATACTTCACTATAATGTTTTTGTTGCCTAAACATTGTAGTCCTTTCTTTTTTTATCCAAGTACTAAACACTTTTTTGTACTTACTAAACGTAGTATTTAGTCATCCATATCTTCCCGCGCTAACAACTCGTCAAAGCCGTTTGTATCGAGATAACCGCGTCCGTAGCCGTGATTATACCCACCGCGTTCTGCCCCACGTTCTCTGGGGTCTTTTGGAGTCATACAAGCCATGTCCGTATTCATAGATTGGATCATGTACTGAGCCGCCAACGTCTTGTCTGAGTTTCGCATAGAATTGCTCTCTAACGTAGATTCTATGCGATCTGCATACTCACGCAGAATGTTAACGGTCTTTTGGATATGATCTACATGCCACATGGGAATATCAACCCGTCTCTTGAAACGCATTAATCCCATCCCCATCTTTAGGACTGTTGGATTGCTTTTGCGTCGTTTATGTCTCATTGCTGTCTTTCTCCTGTATCTAAGTTAACACGGCAAAAATATAAAACAATGTGACGCAACATCACCTTATAACATTACGCTTTTCGTTTCATTTCGAGGTATTTAAGAAGCTCTGGGTAGATACTTGAGCTCTCGTAAAAGCCGCTGTCGAGCCACGTTTTAGCTATATATTCCGCGTATTTTGCCATGTCATCCACTAGCTTTTCTGATGGTAGCCAGTAACGCTGATAGTCTGGGTTAGGGTTACGATAGATGTAGTTAGCGGCGTGACACTCCGTCACAATACGACTGACCGTCTCCCTTGGTATTTCAAGCGAAACGACGATCATCTTTACCGTCTGACCAAACTGACGATGCTCCGAAAGAATAAGCTGTCGTGCAAATGCGGCCTTAATTCTGGTAGACTGAAAGTATGCGCTCATGCTGCTTTCTTTAATCCATCGTTCGCGGTCTTTAAATAGCTGGAGCTCGAACTTGGCCTGAGCGTCTAGAAAATCAAATTTTGCGTGTTCTTCTATGCTTAACTCATTTTTAGAATGCTTGATAAAATCTGTTGGCTTATTCATTTTTGCCTCCGTAATACAATATTGCGAACTGTTGAGGCATACCAAACCCCTAGCGTGTCTCTTTTATACCGTGCCTTATCGTTGGGCGTGGGTATTCCTTGAATGTTGAGTTGCCTTGCAATCGCATTGTAGCCTAGCCCTTGTGCAAGATATTGCTCTATCATAGGCCAGACTTGTGCATCACGTTCTGCGGCTCTTTCCGCTTGGGCTTTGTTGCCTAGCTTTGCAGATTTTCTAATGTGTTTATGCGTGCCTAGCTTCTCAACCTTTTTGCCAGAGCGTTTGGCAATCACCTCCTCACCGGCATCAAGTTTGCGTTTTATATTGTCCAACGCGGCTTTGCTTTTCTCTGCAATACGTGCGCGTTGAATGTCTGCTGCCGCACTGAGCACATGCAATGACCCTTTTGTCATTGTTGGGTCATCTGCAATCGCAAACGTCATGTCATGCATTTCGATCTGATGCTTGAGCCACGTCATGCCTTGCCATTTGCGTTTGGTGAATCCAGAGAGCGAACTGAGTGCGAAAGTGGCGTTGTTGGTGCGGCAATACCTAGCGCACGCTTGTAGCTCCTCTCTGTCCTCTGTATCGCGCTTCTGACGCCCCTCTTCTTCTACAAACCATTTAACCTCTGCGCTTTGGGCTTTGGCTAATGCTCTAATCCCAATGCGTTGCTGTTTCTGGTGATCTTCCGACGCACCAAAAATGAAGCCTCCATACTTCATGGCTATTTCCTCCAGTTTTTTTTAGCATATGAATGTTAATCTTGATGTCTATTTTTATTTCGCTTGCCTATCGTGATAGCGCGATAACCGCCTACACAATAATCACAGTCCTCACCTACCAAGACTTGCTTGGCCGTTGTTGGTGAATACTCCCACCTAAAGATGCGTTGCTTGCCTTGGCAAACCCTGCAAACGTGGTCGTAATCAATAATGTGTTTCATTGTTTCTCCTTTTTTTCTAGTATTTAGTACTTGTAAAGTATCTGTGTATTGCTCCTGTGTTGTTACTGTCTCCTTTATCTATATAGCAAACTGCTATCATTATACAAGTACTAAATACAGTATTTTACAATAAAACGACAAACACGAGAGTTTTACATGGAAAATCAACAGGTTACGTTGTTCGTCAGAATTGATGGGCATTTAAAAACACAGCTTGAAAACGAAGCAAAAGAGGATCGGCGCAGCGTAGCGTCCTTGCTTCAGCAAATATTAAAGCACCGCTATGAGGCCGAAAATGGGGCTAGATAGAACCTATTGCGGCATCGACCCTGGCTACAAAACTGGTGGCGTTGCCCTACTCTGTGGCGATTGGTGCCAAGTCTATGATCTGCCTACATTTGCAGAAGGTGGCTTAAACGCTCACGAATTGAAAGACATACTGCAAAGCACGCAGATCGACTTCTTAATAATAGAGAAGCAAGGCGCAAGACCGAAGCAAGGCGTTAGCTCTGCCTTTAAAATTGGTATGGGCTACGGTCAAATTCTGTCAACGGTAGGCGTGCTTAACATCAAGCACCAGATTGTTACGCCAGCAAGTTGGAAAAAAGCGTTGCACATACCGGCAGATAAAGACGGTGCAAGACGCCTAGCAATCCAACAGTTTCCCAAAGTAAGCGACCAACTAAAGCGCAAGAAAGATGAACACAGAGCCGAAGCGTTGCTCATGGCTGCATATGCGAGGGCAGTAGAGTGATGGCATCTTTAGAGGCATTTAGTAATGCAACTATTGGCTTGCTTGTGTCGTGGGCTGCAACTTATTGGCTGTTCCCTCTATGGGGCTTTCAACCTAATCCAGTTGTTGCTGCTGAAATCACCTTAACGTTTTTTGTCTTAAGTTTTGCAAGGTCATACATTTTGCGGAGGCTATTTGCATGGCTATCGTAAAAGAAGAAAGAATAGGAAACCAAAGGCTTATCTTAGGCGATTGCTTAAAAGTCATGCCCTTGCTTGGCAGATTTGACGCCGTTGTAACCGATCCTCCTTACGAGGCTATATTTCATAAAAATTACGAGAATACAAAATTAAGACGAATAGATGGTGGCGCAAGACGAAAAAATCTTAACTTTGAATCTGTTGATAAAATACGGCCACAACTTATTAAATTTATTGAGTCATTTTGTAACGGTTGGTTTCTAGCGTTTTGTAGTGCAGAGGGGGTTGGAAATTGGCGGTCCGAAATTGTTAATAATACTAAAATAAAATTTAAAACAACTTGTATTTGGGTAAAACCAGATTGCTTACCAAAGCTAAACGCACAAGGGCCGGCAGTAGGCTATGAACCGTTCATCACTACTTGGAATGGCAACGGTCATGCAAAATGGTTTGCCGGTGGTAAACGCGGTGTTTACATTCACAACACTAACGCAATCGACAGGCATGGAAAGCATCCAACAGAAAAACCTTGGCGTTTGTTAGTTGAAATTTTGCAAGACTTCACAGCAGAAACACAAACCATTTTAGACCCTTTTTTAGGAAGCGGAACAACGTTAGTTGCGTGTCAAAAGCTTGGCAGGCAAGGCACAGGGATAGAGCTAGATCCTGATTATTTTGAGATAGCTTGCAAGCGCGTTGATGAAGCTACGCGGCAACCCGATTTATTTATTAGCAATGAAAAAACACAACAAATACCTACGCAAGATGCAATGGTTTTTGAGAAAGAGCAGCAATGAAACAAGGCATATACAAAGATATAACAAACGCAGATTATCATGCAGAAACAGGGGTTAACGCTTCTTTCTTAAAGCAATGGATCACCAAGTCACCGTTCCATGCGATGCATAATCAGTTCAACCTCGCCAAGCATGTTGCAGACGTGGGAACAGCCGTTCATAGCATGGCTTTAGAAGATGAATTAGGCAATGTTTTAGTCTCAGATGAGAAGTCACGCGCAACAAAAGCTTTCAAAGAACTCGATGCACTAGCCCAAGCGCAAGGCAAGGTTGTTCTGCCCCGCAAAGACTACGATATGGTCAAGGGGATGGTGCATGGCGTTGAGGCTGATTATGGCGAGATTGTAGGCGGCTTGATGAACGATCAGCATTGCGGCAAGCTTCTACAGCAAAAAGATAAGCAAGTAGAGCATAGCTACTTTGTAGAACATCCTAGCACTGGTCTCTTGCTGAAATGTAGGCCCGATATTTACTCGCCAAAGCTCAGAGTTATGGGAGACGTGAAAACAGCCGCCCAAGCTGATCCCAAGAACTTTGGCAAGGCCATTTTTCGCTTGGGGTATCACTTTCAAGCTGCGCATTATCTGCTTTGTGCCAAGCTTTTAGGCGTCGAAGTTCAATATTTTGGGCTAATGGCCGTAGAGAAAGAATGGCCCTACCCTGCGCACTTCCACACGCTTGACACAGAAGCATTAGAATACGCGACAGGCGTTGTTGAAACAGCATTACAAGAAATCGCAGAA
>Ga0209631_10001221_pt1 | contig 33372 bp, 22 predicted proteins | sample COG_08_FD_184752 | JGI IMG/M metagenome (GOLD analysis project Ga0209631, IMG submission 184752) | Pelagic Microbial community sample from North Sea - COGITO 998_met_08 (SPAdes) (version 2) | ecosystem: Environmental > Aquatic > Marine > Neritic zone/Coastal water | place: Helgoland, sampling... | reverse complement strand
TTATGGACGAAACCCTGGACTTGGCACTGCAGAAAAACAAATGCGCTGGGTAGAATTACAAAGAGAAAAGTATGGCATGGTATAACACGATATTTGGCAAAAAGCCTGATGCGGAAGAAAAACTAAATCCAGCACAGCCTTACTATGAACATAAAATTGAAGGAAGTCGCGAAGACACCTTTAGCTATGAAAGAGCATACGAAGATTTAGAAATTGTAAATCGCGGCGTTAATATGTTGGTTGACGACTGCGCAGAAATAAATGTAAAAGTAGGAGTTCAGCTTCCTATTTCCAGCGTAGTAAAAGGAATTAAAAGATCTAGAGTAGAGCTTCTCCTAAATAAAGAACCTAATCTTTTTCAAGATATCAATACTTTTCGTCGTAACTTATTAATTGATTTTTTACTAGACGGAAATATTTTTATTTACTATGATGGTGTTCACATTTACCACTTGCCTGCAAGTAAAATGAAAATTCATGCAAGCGAGAGCACTTATATAGATAAGTTTACATATAACGAACAAGTAGACTATTCTACTAGAGAAATCATTCATATAAAAGACAACTCATTCTATTCAATATATAGAGGAGTATCTAGACTCAAACCCGCACTTAGAACAATGATACTAATGCGGCGCATGAGAGACTTTCAAGATAACTTTTTTAAGAATGGAGCAGTTCCGGGTCTTGTACTAAAATCACCTAATACTTTATCAGAAAAGATAAAAGAAAGAATGATTCAGTCTTGGTCTGCTCGCTATAAGCCAGACGCTGGAGGACGGCGACCTCTTATTCTTGATGGAGGTATTGAAATTGACGAAATTTCAAATGTAAACTTTAAAGAGTTAGACTTTCAGCAAGCTATAGGAGAAAATGAGAAAATTATTCTAAAAGCGTTAGGAGTTCCTCCAATACTTTTAGACTCAGGAAACAATGCTAACCTTCGCCCAAATATGCGACTGTACTACTTGGAAACAATTCTTCCAATAGTAAGAAAAGTTAATTTCGCACTAGAAAGATTCTTTGGATTTGAGATTGTAGAAGAAGCTAGTAATATACCTGCTCTTCAACCTGAATTAAGGGATCAAGCTTCTTATTATCAAGCTTTGGTAAATACAGGAATTATTAGCCCGAATGAGGCTAGAGAAGCTTTAAATATGGAGCCTATTGAAGGTTATGATGACTTAAGGGTTCCTGCAAACATCGCGGGAAGTGCAGTAAATCCAAGCGAAGGCGGGAGACCCGAAGAAGGAGAAGAGTAAATGGGAGTTAGAGCTAAACAATCAATTCTAGATAAGACAGCAAAGCATTTTAAAGACTTTGAACTACCTTTAGATATTGATCATAAATCATATGTTGCTATTGTCGGCCCTAGAGTGGCTACTAGTGCTATCGAAGTAAAGCGCAGTTTTAAAGCATGGAAGTACTTACTTCTTGCAGTTAAAAAGTCTCAGCCTCGAATTATTAAGGCTACTGCGCCCGTACCAGCACCGGCACCAAAAAAAGAATCTACTCCAAAAGCCAAGCCTGCTCCAAAGGCTAAGCCTGCGCCAGCAGCCAAAAAGAGTGACGACTAATGGAAAAGATTTTTAATCTTACTTCCACTTTTAAAGCCCTCGAGGAAGACGATGGCGGAGTCCATATCTGCGGAATGGCAAGTACACATGATGAGGATCGTGCAAACGACGTTATTATGGCAGAAGCATGGACAAAGGGTGGACTTCAAAATTTTGAAAAGAACCCAATTATTCTTTTTAATCATGACTATAACAAGCCTATTGGTCGAGCCACAGGACTTAAAGTTACTGAAAACGGTCTCGAACTAAAAGCAAAAATTTCTAAATCTGCGCCAGATCATGTGGCGCAATTAGTAAAAGAAGGCATTCTTGGAGCTTTTTCTGTTGGTTTCCGAGTCAAGGATGCTGATTATATGTCGGAAACTGATGGATTAAAGATTAAGGATGCTGAGTTGTTTGAGGTTTCAGTTGTATCTGTGCCTTGTAATCAAGCAGCTACTTTCTCTCTGGCGAAGTCATTTGACTCCATTGATGAGTATAATGAGTTCAAGAAAACTTTCACCAATCGTGTAGATCTAGCCGGTCAGTCTCTGGCTAAGGATGAAAATTCATCTATAGCTAGTGAAACACCGGATGTAACGGAACAATCCGTGAACAAGGAGATCATTATGTCGGAGGTACAAACTCCCGAAATCGACTTGGAAGCTTTTGCAAAGAAGGTAGCAGAAGAGACTGCTGCTAAAATTGCAATGAAGCAAGCCGAGTCAAAGGCAGCCGAAGAGAAGGCAGCCCAAGAAGAAGCTGAAAAGGCTCAAGTAGAAGCCAAAGTCAAGGCAGCTCAAGAAGAAGAAGTTCAGGCAGCTATTCGCGTAGGTGTTGAGTCAGGCGCAGATCGTCTGATGGACGACATTCAAAGCAAGCTCGCTGAAAAAGACGCTAAGATTGATGAAGTAGTTGCTTCATTCCAGTCTCAGCTCGAAGAGAAGAACGAAGAGCTCACAAAGATTCGTGACTCAAAGCGTGTATTCGCAGATCGTTCAGAAGAGACAGGTGTCATTTCTAAGTGGGGCAAAGAACTGATGTACGCTCACATGGCTGGTGTCATGCTGGGTAACAAATCTCTTGACCAAACTAATTATGGTAAGAGCATCATCGAGAAGGCAGGTATTAGCTACGCTACTGCAGCACCTAATATTGCTACAGAAGTATCTAGCCAAATCGAGAAGGAAATCTTGAGTGAGCTTCGTCTTGCACAAGCTTTCCGTGAGGTTCAAATCAATTCTCAAGCTCAAGTACTGCCGATTCAAACCGATACTAACTTGGCCTCGTTCCAAACCGGTGCGGCAACTACTCCAACTCTTGAGAACAAAACTCAGGTTTCGGCTAATACCTATCAGCCCAGCCAAGTAGTGCTCAAGGCGTATCGTTTGATTTCAAGCACACTCATGGATAATCATATCGATGAGGAAGTTCTTGTCAATCTTATGCCTATGCTTGTTGAGTCTGTTGCACGTGCTCACGCTCGCGCAGTGGATGAAGCTCTGCTTAACCACGTTGCTACTGGTGGTTCCGATGCGTTTGACGGTCTTATCAAGCTTTCCGGCAGCAACTCCACTAGTGTTCTTGACGCAGTTGGGGGCACCGCAGTAGACCTGACTCTCGCCGCATCCGAGTTCTTGGATGCTCGTAAGGCCATGGGTAAGTATGGTATGAACCCATCTGATCTTGTATATGTTGTCTCTCAGGCACGTTACTATGATTTGATTGCAGATGCCGGTTTCGCAGATATTACTGATGTAGGTTCAGATATTGCGACCAAGATTACTGGTACGGTAGGTTCTATCTTCGGTACTCCTGTAATTGTATCTGACAACTTCCCTGCAGAAGCTGATGGCGCTGCAGTAGGCCTTGCACTCAACGTACGTAACTTTGTTATTCCACGCCTGCGCGGTGTGAACGTTGAGCAAGATTACGAAGTAATGAATCAGCGTAACGTTATCGTTGCTACTCAGTCACTAGGCTTTAACCAGCTGGTTGCTGACACTTCAACTGATAAGTCTGTTATCAAGTTGGTTCGAACCGACACGTAATATTTGTCCTTATAAACTGGGGAGGCTCGCCTCCCCAAGTTTTTTACTAATACACTTATGGCTAATTTAATTACTTTACAACAGTTTAAAGACGCGGAGCAGATTCAGAATCCGCGAGACGACTTTAAGCTTCAGCGTATTATTGATTCTGTGAGTGAATTAGTAAAAAACTACTGTGGAAATTCTTTGGTAGATTACTACTCTACTAACAAAATAGAGGAGTTCAATATTGACTGGAGCACCCATATTGTGCAGTTAACCGAAAGCCCTGCAAATACGGTTGTCTCTGTAGAAAAAAGAGATTCTGTTACGGAAAGTTACACTACCGTGGCAACTACAGACTATTATCTTGATACCTCGACGGATAGTGTACTGTACGTAACAGGATCTACTTATAGAAACTGGCCCAAGGGGGCTGGGGCAGTAAAAGTTACATATACTGCTGGGTACGCATCCACTCCTGCAGATCTTCAGATTGCAGTAATTGACTTAATTAACTATTATTTCAAAGACGAACACAAAGGTAGAAAAACTCTCTCTGGAGCAACTATGGAAAATGCTCCTTCTGGAGAAGGCAAGGGATTTCCAGATCATATTAAAAGAGTCCTGGATATGTATAAGAACTTCTAATGCCTACAATGACATTTGATCAAATCTTGCAAAAGATGATCGCTGAAAAAACATATGTCAGCGCAAAAACATGGCGAAGAGCAATAGATAAAAATACAAAAATAAGACAGAAGTTACTATTACAAAAAGAATATATAGAGAGATTCGGGGAATTTGCAAGAGAAGCAAAGACCGCAGCCCGTAGAGGCGATTATAAATTTGAATTTGAAGGTCAAAGTTTTACTGCCCGCTCTGCACTCAGAACTGTAGCCGCAGTAGATGGTAGACGAAATGAAAGTGTTGGGGGAATGGCAAATTTTCGTCAACAAAATTACATGATGAAAAGGCTTTTTCCAGAGCTTACTGAAGGACAAGAATTAGGGCATAAAAATATTTCAGTTCTTCGGGGATCTCTTGCAATGGTCATAGATAACATGGAAACGGATGACCCTAGACGAGCCGCTTTGGCAAAGTTATTTGCAGTAGTTAAAACCATAGATGGTTTAACTGAAGATGATGAGTTAAGTTTAGATGAAATTTTAGATCGATTGGAGTCAATGGCCGGAGAAGGCTTTACTGTAAAAGGACTTATAAAATCTGATGTCAATATTCTTACTGGAGGAAAGGTAAACGGAAAGTTAGCAAAGATAACCTTCGAGTATGAAAATAAAGAATTCAATCAGGCTACCGGGTCGCTGGCCGCACTAGCCGGAGAAATTTTTAAGCAGATAATTGAGGATATAGAAGTATCAAATGCCGGCTTTTGGGATAAGGTAGATGTTTTAGATATAAAAGGATCCCCAACAATAGGAGATCGAATAGCAGATCAGTATGTAGATCTGATAGACCCAAAAAGAAAAGTAAAATCAAGCCCCATGTCTAAAGAGTCTACTAAGAAAGACAAAGGCGTAGGTTTAAAGACAAAGAGAAATCGAAAAATACGACCAAAAGCGCCAGTACAAAGCAAGCAACAATCTGCAGCCTCTTTACCTTTACACTTGATTGGATTGATAAATAAGCAACTTCCAAGAACTCTGCAAAAAAATATGGGGCCTCCAAGACTTACAAATCAAACAGGAAGATTTGCAGACTCAGTAAGGCTTACAGATATGGTAGCGACACCACAAGGATTTCCAAGTATAGGATATACTTATCAAAAGGATCCATATCAAGTATTTGAAAAAGGAGACCCGTTTGACCCTCAGTATGACCCACGAATTCTTATAGATCAATCTATACGAGAAATAGCAGCTCAATTTGCAATAGGCAGATTCTACACTAGGAGAGAGTAATGTCAATTGATCATAGATTCTACACGGGTAGAAGATCAGCAATTGTAGCCGCTTTGGTCGAAAAGTTAAAAGAAATAAACGAAACTGGAGACTTTTTAACAGATGTTTATAACAATGTTCATCCTCGTTTAAAGTTTTGGGACGAGGTAGATCAATTTCCAGCGATTCATATAAATGCGGGCTCAGAAACTCGACAATACCAAGGCGGGGGTTACAAGGATCGTTTCTTAAACATTACGCTCAGATGCTATGTAAAGGAAACCGATGCATCATTGGCACTCGACGAGCTGTTAGAAGATGTCGAGACCGTCATAGAAAAGAACGGAAAACTAACATATGTTGATAGGCAAGGGAGAACACAATCAACTCATGATATAATTATTATCAGTATTAATACTGATGAAGGAGTTCTTGAACCGTTCGGAGTAGCTGAAGTACTCGTCCAGGTTCATTACTAGAAACGACAGGCACGAGCAAAAGCTCACGTCCTTGTCCTTTCAATCTTTAGGAGAAATGCTATGGCAGCAACTATTCAACTAAGCCGTGATACTCATGTGTATATTGCACCTGCAGGATCAACTGCGGTCTATTGGAAGATTCCGGTACTGGACGGGTTTTCTTTCTCGCAATCTACGGCTACTACGGAGGTGACCTTGAACGAAATGCAAGATGCCTCCGGAAACTCAAATCGTGGACGTTCAATGTTCACAAATGCTTTGGAGCCTGCAGAGTGGTCTTTTTCTACTTATGCACGCCCCGTGTTCGAGTCTAGCGCTCAAACTGCTGTAGAAGAAGTTCTCTGGGCTTATTTCCTTGGTGCAAGCTCTTGGGATGCTACAAACAAAGAGTGGGATCAAGGCACTAATACAAATGTGGTTATAAACGCTCGAGGCACTACTGCAGCAACGACCCTCGTACTTGATGCAAATGATTCAGACCGTACCGAGCTTGGTACTTTTGATCTGTATTTTGTACTAGGTGGCTGTGCACCTGGGGCCGATGAATCAGCCTATAGTGAAGCTGCCGGCCAAACAATTTACAAAGTTGCCGGCTGCGTTGTAAATACTGCAGGCGTTGATTTTGACATTGATGGTATTACTACTATTAACTGGTCAGGTTTTGGATCAACTGTAACTCAAGTTGATGCTAGTTCAGCAATTGACTTTAATACTAACTCAACGGCTACTTTAGGTCGAGCAGGGGTTTTAGCAACAAACAACTTTCTACGAAATCGTATCGCATCGCTGACTGTTCAACCAGACACCGATACTGACCAAGTTTTTGGGGAAGCGGGTGACTTGAATCCAGATGGTATTAGTGGGGATGAGTTCCTTGCATCTTATAACCTCATTCTTACGGGGGGCAGCATTAACCTTGAAAATAATATTACATTCTTAACTCCTGAGGAGCTTTGTAGAGTGAATACTCCGATTGGCCATATAACAGGCACTCGAAATATTACGGGCTCTTTTACTTGTTACTTGAATGATGATAATACAGGAACTGATAATCGTAGTGCTAGATTCTTTAAAGATCTTTCTACAACTACAACCCTAACTAGAAATAAGTTTAATTTGAAGTTTACTATTGGTGATATTACTGCCGCCACTGGCGTTGGCTTAGCATTTGAATTTCCAAGTGCTCACATTGATATTCCTACTCATCAAATTGAAGATGTTATCTCCTTGGAGACTAACTTTCATGCTCTGCCTTCTACTATTACGAATGCAGACGAGGTTAAGATTACTTATAAGGGCATTGCTCCTTAAAGCTGTCTTTTCTTTCTTAAAGCCCACTTCGGTGGGTTTTTCTTTATGGTGCGAAAAAAAGTTCTTGACTTTTCAGCTCCCTTCGCCTATAATTACAAAATATAAATTTTACTTTTAAAAAAGGATACAAAATGAGCGATACACCCGTTTCTTTATCAAGTCTTTTGACGCCAAGCAAGACTGTTAGTATAGATTTTCCAGGATATACCGGAATGGCGATTGAGCTATGTTATCTAGGAAGAGAAGAACTAGTCAAGCTACGTAAGCGATGTCTTAGTACTAAATTCAATCGTAAAACGCGCCAGCCCGAAGAAGAGTTAGACGAAGAAAAATTTATTGTAGAGTATTGTAGGGCAGTAATCCAAGGATGGTCCGGGATTAAATTTCGTTACCTAGAAGAGCTTCTTTTGGTAGATGTTTCAAACTTGGACCCTGATGATGAACTTCCATACACTCAAGACAATGCCGAGCTTCTAATGAAAAATTCCAATGTATTTGATAGTTGGGTTACGGAGGCGGTGGGCGACCTTGAAAATTTTACTGGGAGCAAGTAGAGAGTATAGAGTCTCTACTTAAGCGCTATGTGCGAGAGAGTGATACAAATTTTGATGTAGAAAAGTATCTGCTTGTATGTGAACAATTAGGGCATGAGCCCGATCCTACCAAAATGCCGCTCGAAATCTCGGAGTTTCCTCCGGAGGTTCAAGTGGCATTTTTTATGCTTAGTCTACTACCAGATAGATGGGAAGGAATGAGTGGGACATATATGGGTAAAATATGGGATGGTATAGATTTTTATTTTGATACCTACCAAATTGAGGACAGAACTACAGTTCTTTACTTTATGAAATCTTACGAAAGACATATAGTAGAGCATCGAGCAGATAAAGCAGAGGCAGAACGCAAACGATCAGAACGTCAAAAAAGCGGTGGGAAAAATTACACCTATAATGTAAAGGGCTAATGGCTAGAAAAATACAGATCGATATTGAAGTCAATGGTAAGATGCAAAAAGCTACTGTTGATGCTAAAAAGCTGAAAAACCAACTTGGTGGCATTGATGAGGGCTTAGGCAATGTGTCTAAATCGTCTCGTGAAGCAGATCGAAATATAAAAGGCACTGCCCAAGCTTCTTCTAGCGCTTCTAAGAACTTTTCAAAAATGCAACAAGGTATGGGCGGGCTAGTTGGTGCTTATGCTTCTTTGGCTGCCTCATTATTTGCAGTATCTGCCGCTTTTAACTTTTTAAAATCTGCGGGAGAATTGAAGTCTCTTCGCGCAGGTCAAGTTGCTTATGCATCTTCAACAGGTGTAGCAATCAATACGCTTACTGACGATATTATACGAGCAACAGACTCTCAAATTGCTTTCCGAGATGCCGCACAAGCAGCGGCTATTGGTAGTGCTGCTGGTTTAAACGCAGATCAGCTTGTTAGACTTGGCAAAGCTGCTGCAGATGCTTCTCAAATTTTGGGTCGAGATGTTACTGATTCTTTTAATCGTTTAGTTCGTGGCGCCACAAAAGCAGAGCCAGAACTACTTGACGAATTAGGTATTATTCTTCGTTTAGATGATGCTTCACAAAAATATGCAACTTCTTTAGGAATCAATGCAACCGAACTAACAACATTCCAAAAACAACAAGCAGTAACCAATGATATTCTAGAGCAAGCAGAAGAAAAATATGGAAAAATACTTGATATTGTAGGAAGAAGCCCAAATCAGTATGCTCAACTTCAAAAAGCTTTTGATGATATAATCATGTCAGTAAAATCAGTTGTAGATATGGTAGCAGGCCCTCTAGCAAAAGTATTACAAGAAACCCCTGCTCTTGCGGTAGCCTCTTTAGGTGTTTTACTTTCTGGCCCGCTAAGAGCTTTAGGGCTGAGTTTCACAGGAATTGCAGACGCTGCGAGAGATTCTGCTGCATCACAAAAAACCTTTTACAGGGCTGTCAGGCAAGAAGTAAAGCTAGCTTCTAAAACCACACAAGACTACAAAAAAGATTTGACAAGCCTTGCAAATGTAGGCTTAGCCGATGGGGCCAAAGCAGGATTTTTAACAACTCTTAGCAAAGGGAAAGATTTAGGAGGCGCTGAGGTTGCAAGATTTAATTCAGCGGTAAAAGCCGCAGAAAATAACGTAAATAGTTCAGGAGTGGTTATAAAAGGCGCCTTTACGGGTATGAAAATTCATATGGTTCGTGAGATGGCCGAAGCATATCGTTCAATGAATGCCGCACAGGACAGTACCCTTAGAAAAACCGAATTATTTGCACTGAGAAGTAAGGCCGCGATTGCAGGAATATCTGCTTCAGTAAAAGTGGCAGCAGCAGCAATTGCAGGTATATTCTCAAAAGTTCTTAGTATGGTCTCCTATGGGGCGTTAGCGTTTACAGGCTTCTCAATGTATAAAGAGTTTACTCAAGGCCCCTTAACTGACCAAGAAAAAGAGTTACAGGCCAATGCTGAGGCTACAAAAACTTTTCAAGAGCGTTTAGCTAAACTGAATAAAGAATTTGAAAAATTTGCAGAAATTCAAATGGAGCTTGGAAAGATCCAAGGAGTAAGTGCGTATGGTAATTTAAGTGGTCTTTTTTCGGGCCAAAATCCTGAGCAAACAAAAAGAATGCTTATTGATTTTAAAAAGCTTGGTAAAGAACAAGAGAAAATGGTTGCAAATGCAAAAGAAATGGATTTTGTAGACAATGCAGCGATGGCTGTAGGAGGACTAGGCTTTTTAGCTACTGCGGGCACTTTCGGCGGCATCGGTGCAGGGCTGGGTAGCGTGGTTGCTCCGGGTATTGGTACGGCTATAGGGGGACTACTCGGCGTTGCAACAGCGGCTGTAGCAAGTCTTGTTGCTTCAGATGTTTTTATCGAGCCTATTATAGATGAAGCTAGAGAAGCAGGTAAGATTTCTGATGAGATTACAGGAGGAGACAGCCAAGCACGTACAGCAAGAAATCAGCAGAGAGAGGAGACTGAAAAAAGATTGTTACAATTAAGAGATGGAATTCTTGCAGTTCAAGAGTCGTCTGGAGCAGCTTATGCTCCTGTAGCAAAGTTTTTAGCGGCTGTTGATGAAATTCTTACTTCAGATGTAATCACACAAGAGATGATAGATCAGTTTGGAGACGCAAAAAAAGGCGCTGTAAATTTTTCAAACGATATGAAGGCAGCTGATTTAGCTATAAAAACAGCAAAGGATTCTTTAGCTCAATTTATTGCAGAGGCTGCTAAATTAACTCCTGCACAGCAGTTGCTGCAAAAACTAACAGAACAACAAGAAGCTCTAGACTTTAAACTAGGAGGAACTTTTACAAATCCTGAAGAGCGGAAGAAACTTCAAGCGGAGCGCGATTTAGTTACGTTTCAAATATCAGCAGCAGAAAAGATTGCAGATTTAGAACTTTCTAAAAGAGATACTGCTATTTCTGCAAAAGAACAAACAATAAGATTAATAGGAGATGAGACAAAAGAAGAACAACGCCGAATAAAGTTTCATAATGCTATTGTAGATCTCGCTAAGGAACGAAAGCTTATAGAAACAGATATTGCTGCTCTAGAAGCTACAAGAGATATAACCAAGGATCCCACTCAAAGATCAGCAATGCAAGATCAACTCGAGCTACTAGGTAGAGAACTAGCTCTAATTTTTGATCAAATTAGAGATAGAACCAAGCAGTATATGCATGATTCGACCAACAGTGATCTTGAAAGTCTTAAAGCACAGGATAAAGTATTAGGGATTAATAAGCAACTATTAGATTTAGAGAAAAAACGTCTTGATTTTGCACAGCAAATGTTAGATTTAGAAAAAGCAAGAGATGATCGTCAAATTGATAGAACCGAGGTAGAAGAGCGGCTGAGAAATCCTTTTTACTATATTGACCAAGATAATCGTCGTGCCCAAATGGAGCTAGACTCATTTAATAAGCGCTATGATAGAGAAAAGCAATTAATTATGGCACGGGGAAAGCAGGCCGATGCAGCTATTCGAGCTGAGTATGCGTTACTTCGTCATAGAGTAGATATAACACGTGCTGATGCAAAAGCAAACAAGAGTTATACTGGCGAGATGGACGCTGGACTAACCTCTTTAACGACAGACTTAGCTGCGACGGAGACCGCGGCAAGAGCAGCAGCCGCTGCAAGTCAAGAAGATGAACTAGAGCAGTTAGAGCATAAGAAGTTTATGCTTGAAGCCCAAATACAGCTAACAAGCCGACTACAGGAGGCCGTAGAAGAGTCTGCAATGTCAATGGAAGAAAACTTTACTAATGCTTTTGCAGCAATTATATCGGGCTCGGAAAGTGGAAAAGAGGCATTTAAACAATTAGCAAACTCAATGTTACAGGATATTTCTCGAATTATTGCTCGCTTACTCGTTCAGCAAATGATAATGTCCGCGATGAATATGCTTGGAAACATGTTCGGGGTCCCTGGTACTGGTGCTACTGGCGGGGTTCCTACAAATGTAACCCCTCCTCGTACAGGGGTTGGTAGAGCAAACTTTACTCCTGGTTCTTTTGATTTTCGATACGGTGGTATGACCCCAAAAGGCTATGCAGTTGGAGGAGTTGCTAGAGGGTCAGATGCAGGCTATATGGCAATGCTTCACGGTACAGAGGCTGTAGTACCTCTTCCAAACGGCCGCTCAATACCTGTTGAAATGTCGGGTGGAGGTGCCCAGACAAACAATGTAAGTGTAAATGTTAATGTTAATAATGATGGAAGCGCTGAAACAACAACTGAAGGAGACTCCAGAGAAATGGGAAGAGCAATTGCAGCAGCCGTACAACGAGAGTTACAATCACAGAAACGCCCGGGTGGACTACTTAGTCCATATGGATCACGATAATGTCAGCTCAGTTTCAATTTACAATTCCAGCAGCAATTACAGGGGGCTCGGATCAAATAGTTACAGCAGATAGAGGGCTATCAAGAAATACGGTGCCCAGAGTTCTTACAGCTAAATTTGGTGATGGGTACGAGCAAAGAGTTATAGACGGAGTAAATGCAAAAGACCAAACTTTTATGATTACTTTCAATAATAGAGCAGCAGCAGATATTTACAATATTGAAAAGTTTTTTAATGAAAATATTGGAAAAGCATTTTCATTCACCGTTGCAGATAAAGCGGGAAATACAACTCAAAAAGTAGTTTGTGAGGATTATAATATTACTTATGTTTCTGAAAATTTTCACTCTATAACAGCAAACTTACGAAGAGTGTACGAGCCATGAGCATAAAGAGAATATCATTAACCGGAAATAACTCTACTGGAAATAACGTAACTGCAGAGGATACTTTAGAAGCAACTTTTTCTAGAAGTGGTTACCCTATTACTGTAGACGGAACACCAACGAATTGCGCGGTTTCTCCTTCTAGCGTTGCATCAGGTTCTGCAATATTTACAGCAGATTTTAGCTCCAGTACTTTAAATTCTGCATTTTCGTTTATATTAAAAAACGCTGGGCCAAATATTGATCAACCAGATTTTTCAGTTGGTACTCCAGCTGCGAATAACATTGGCTATAATAGTGCAACAGCGGGCTTTACTGACTGGAGTCGAGATACTGCCACATACTTCAATCAATATAAAACTGTTTTTGGCCACGCTATACCTTATTATTCCACTTCTAGCGAGGTTACCCAAAGCCTAAAATATGCTCATATAGCGACAGATCCTGTTACGGGCAACCCCGCCTTAGCGCTTACATCCGGAGTTACAATTGCTCCATACTATACTCAATTTGGTCCTAGAGTAGTAATAAATCAAATAAATTATAGCGAGACATTTAGTCTAGCGGTGGGAGAGAAAGTAGAAATAGATAGCTACTCCCCTGATGGAACAGGCGGTTTCAGGGCATACTTACTTGACACAGTAAACGGTACTTGGAATTCTCTCGGGGGCATAGGAGCAGGTTCTGCAGTTACTACAGCAAGCACTTATTCCATTGTATTACTTAGTGGAACACGCCATTCCACCAATGATTCAATTGAGCAAGAAACAACGTACATTAGAAAATTTGCTTTTTTTAGTACTAGTGGTGTTGAGAGTACGCGTATAACAATATCTGGAGTTGTTTCAAATGCGCCGAGTGCCCTTATCAAAACTACTCAAGTACAAGAAACGGAAGATGCACTAGTTCATCTTTTTGAGTTAAAGCTACCTGAGCCCCGCTCTACGACTTTATTTATGCATGACGGTTTAAATTTTGACTCTGGTACGGGTAAAAATATATATTTTCCATCTAAAGACGGCACTTCCGTAAATGAGTACATAGCGTTCCCTATTACTATAGATGGACTACAAACAAAAGCAGGAGGAGGCTCAAACCGGCCGACTTTATCAATGGCAAATATTCCTGTACTAAGTAGAACGATTACAAATAATACGGACGGTACAGATGATGAAACAAATCTTGCACAAATTTTCACAGATGAAGGTATGGGGAGCTCAGAAGACTTTCTTGGCGGTACTTTGACGTATAGAACTACTTTGTTAAAGTATATACTTTCTGGCCCAACACCTGTTTCCCTTCCTATTGAATATCCTTCGTTTACATACAGCTTGGATAGAGTTTCTCGAGAAGAATCTGCATCTATTCAATTTGAGCTAGCAACTCCAGCAGATTTAGACAATATAATGCTACCAAACAGAAGGGCTGTAGGTAAGTATTGTTCTTGGGAGTACCAAGGAGCTTTGTATAAGAGAGGAGGATGTACTGTCCCTGCAAATGCATTTGGAATATTTTTTGATGAAGACGATAGACTTATTACAGCAAATATAAATGCCACAACAGGTAATTTCTATATTCCTACTTGGGCGACCTATATTTCAGGGTATAGTGCGGGGCAAAGAGTAAAGAAAGTATTTTCAGGAGCTGCAGGAGGCTGGAGAATTTATGAGGCACTTAGAGCAGTTCCACAGGCAAAAGACCCTGAGACAAATTCGTACTATTGGAAAAGAATTGATATATGTGGTAAAAGAATTAGATCCTGTAAAATGAGATTTCATAGTAAAGTCAGTACTTTTACTAGTTCTATGGCGGGTACAATTGTTACGGACGCAGCTCAGTTTAACAGTAGTAGAGCTCTACCTTTTGGAGGATTTCCGGGGTCGAAGAAATTTAAATGATAGATGAAATATATAAACACTTTGAAGCCGAGTATCCACGAGAAGGTTGTGGTATAATTATTGAGGGAGATAAATTTATTCCCTGTAAAAATATTGCAGATAATGATTATAGTTTTAAATTTTGTCCAGAGGAGTATATAAATTTAGTAATGAAATATAAAATTAAAGGAATTGTGCATAATCATATAGACGCACCAAACACTCCATCACAAGTAGATTTAAATAATTGCAAAATACTAAATTTGCCTTATTATATTTTTACCTACCCGGAAATGTCATTAAACATAGTAGATCCTAAGGAGATTTAAAATGTTACGAACAGTACACTTACAGGGAGAGCTAGGAGAGAAGTTTGGGTTTGAAAGACAAATTCAAGCTGACTCTTTTAAAGATGTACTTCTTTGTCTACAAGCAAATTTTGAAGATTTCAAGACATATCTGGCGGATTGTTACGAAAAAGAAATCTACTTCATTTGGAAAATAAATGATGAAGAACTAACAGCCCCAGATCAATTACTTTTACAGTATCCTGTAGGCGATATGATAATTACACCAGTTCCTGCGGGGGCTGGGGTTTCAAGTATTCTTAAGAGCGGTCTTAAAATACTTGCGGGCTTTGCCCTTATAGCTCTAGGAGGGGGCTTTCTTGCTGCCGGAAAGCTTGCCGCCGGAAGCTTGGCAATGTTGGCAGGTAACTATCTATTTTCAATGGGCATGTATGAACTTTTAGCAGAAGATCCTTCGACAGATGCAAATGACGATGTTTCGCACCTATTTGCGGGGTCGGAGCAAAATATTAACGCTGAAGATCCTATTCCTGTGTGCTACGGAAGACTACGTATTCCGGGTCGTCCAATAAGTTTTGAAATTCGTAATGAAGACGGATTTATTTCAAGTGTAACAGGTAATAACACAAACAGAAGAGACGCTCAAAATGCGCGGAGGCTTGCCGACGAACGCAGGGGACACAGCTAATGGGGACGCTTGCGGATGCGATTCGGGGTGAAAAGAAGACTGCCCTTACTAATGCCTTTACAGGCTCAATTGGTCAAAATATATCTGCTACAGATCTTTTGTGCGAAGGCCCCATACATGGACTGGTAGAGGGGGCGGCCTCTCTTTACCTAGACAATAATCCCGCACTACAAGCAAAGCTAAAATCGTTCGCCCCGAGTAGGAACGAAGAAGGCACTGATAAGTCGGGGACTATTACTTTTTCCAATGGAGTAGTAGGAACTGTAGATGATAATACTTTTATACCAGAAAACTTAATTAATACTACAAGCTCTTCTCGTTTTATTCGATTAATTGACCCTACACCGCTTAATGTTACTTTAGGAGCTCTAGTTGTAAACGGTGACTATAACAATTTGCAGCTTACAGGAACTAATTTTTCTGCAAGCGACCATAGTACAGCCTACAATATTCGAGAAACAGTTCTAATAGTAGGAGACACAGTAATTTTTGGAGCTTTTTTTGTAGTTAGTAGTACTGCTGGTGTATTTATCTGGGGGCAGGCCGGACCTATTCTTGATCCTGACAACGAAGGCGCTCCAGGAACAACCGCGCAACTAAAAATTGTACATGTTGCAGCTGTAACAGATATAAATCCTTCTGCGGGCACAATTACTGTTTCCAATACTGATGCCGGGGGCAATACTCAATCATTTAATGGCACTTATGGGTTTAATTTAAGTCAGTCGGGGGCTTTTAATGCAAGTGAAGGTAGCACGGGCTCAAGCACATTTAACCCAGACGCAGTAACAGGAAAAATTGATAATCTGTTTGTTCAAGAGAATACAGGATGGTTAGATCAAGAGCCTATACGAGACGTAGGGGGAGTAGGCGGAGCCGTTGTAATACAGGGGAGTACTACGGGCGTTAACTTACCCACACTAAAGATGCTTAATCCTGCTAATGCTGTAGCAAATGGTGTAACTTTATTTGACACAAATGGCATGCCTAATACTGCTGATAATGGAGACTACCCCGGAACTCCTGATTTTAGTGATACAAATTCATCCCCTACTATACTTAACAGTTCTGATTTTGGACTAGATACTGCCGCTAAGATTGCAGAAGCAGATAAAGTTAAATTTGATATTACATACCCTCAAGGAATATTTAGCCAAGATCAAGAGAAGGGAGATCGTCACACAAATTATGCGTTTTATGATATAAAAATAGAATTTCAAATTAATGGGGGAACAACTTATCAAAATGCTGTTGAGCCTTTTGGAGGGCTTGTAAAGCATAAGGGTAAAAAACAATCTGCTTTAAATTTTCAACATCAAATTGATTTAGAGCCTTATAGGAAATTAAGCTTTACAAATTTTAGGGTCAAAATAATAAGAGTTACTCGGCACATTGGTCTGCCCGTGGTTTCAATGGGGGGCATAGACACTAATAGATTTAATACAAATAAGCAAAGATATACTGTATTGCTTAAATCTCAAATAGATAATTTACAGGCAATAAATGAGGATAAGTTTAGCTATCCTTATTCTGCTATTGTTAACTCTACTTTTTCTTCTCGTAATTTTAAAGATCCTCCTAAAAGAAGTTATGACATTAAAGGAAAGCTTGTTAAAATACCCAGTGCATATACTCCTAGAGACGCTGCTCCTTTAGGAAAAGCTATTTACGGTAATTTTTGGGATGGAACTTTTAAAAGCGAGCTACACTATACGGACAATCCTGCATGGATTTTTTATGATATTGTTACAAACAATAGATATGGTGCAGGAAAGTGGATTAAAGAATCTGATATAGACAAATATGCTCTTTATCGTATTTCGAAATTCTGTGACGAATTAGTAGATACTAATGATACTATACCGGCTACTTTTGCAAAAAGAGGAGAGTACTATAAAATTGCCACTCTTGGAACTACAGATTGGAACGAAGTCGCAGGAACCTCAGGGGTAACGTATGGAGAAACTGGAGTATTTCGCCTAAAACAGGTACCTACAGTAGGAACAGGAGAAGTAACTCTGCTAGAGCCTAGATTTAGGATGAATATTCTTTTGACTAAATCGTTGCCTGTTTACAAAGTTTTAAAAGACATGTGTAGTGCTTTTACTTCTATGCTATATTGGATGGATGGTCAACTCACTGTTGTTCAGGATACACCTCAAGAGCCTGTAGCAGTCTTTGCAAAAGCAAATGTTATAGGGGGTAGTTTTACTTATGAGGGCTCTTCTATAAAAAACAGGCCAAATCAAATAGTTGTAAATTGGAACGATCCTACAATTGACTATGAGCTTAGTCCTCTTATTATAGAAGATAGTCCTGCAATAGTACGGCAGGAAAAAGTTATCACAGAAGAGTGCGTAGCATATGGCTGTACGTCTGAGTCCCAAGCAATTCGTTATGGAAAGTGGAAGCTTTGGACTGCTCAGAATCAAAAAGAAATAGTATATTTTAGCACTTCATTAGAAGGCGGCTATTTACGGCCTGGAGATATAATAAGTATACAAGATCCAGACAAGAAGGGTCTGCAATTTGGTGGTAGAATTCAAAGTTCCACAACTAACTCTGTTACTTTCGATAGGTCTATAACACTAACGGGAGGTACTTATAAGATTTTTGTTGTGTCTACAGCTCCTGGAGCAATTTATACTGGATCTGCCGACATAACTATAAACGGAGTCACTTATAGTAGAGGCGATGTACTAACTGAAGCACATATTTACATGGATACAAATGGTAATGGGATTAGAGACACTCTGACGTTATTGCCTTTAGACCAAGAATCATTAGCATCAAATGCTTTTGATGCCGGAGGCAATGCGCTTTCTGTAGAGTGGAAGCCTTATATTACTGCAGAGGGCCATCAAATTACTCAAACTTCAGGCTCTATTACAACAGTTAATCTAGTCGGCTCTAACACTTTTACTACTATTCCTACTGCGGGGGCCGTTTGGAGCATAAAACAGATAGGAGGAGAGGGCACCGCCAAAGAGTATAAACTGCTAGATATAGAAAGGACAGAAAAAAATATATACGCTATTACGGCCGCAGAACACTTCAATGAAAAATTTACAGCGGTTGAAGGACGGTACGATTTAGGGAATGTGCCTAACAATACTGATGCGCCCGAACAAGAGCCTGACGAAATACCTCCGCCTACAAATTTACTTGTAGCTCCCTCAGGCCCAACAGCTTTTCCTGATACTAGCTTACTACTTACATTTAATCCTCCAGAGACTAATTTTGTGGCGGCATTTCAAATTCAAACAAATATTGATGATATTGGAATGTTTACACAAACCGAAACACATAAAGAGTTTAAAGGAATAATTGCTAATAAATACTCTTTTAAAGTACGAACAATGTCCCCAAAGGGGGCTGTCTCAGAGTGGGCAGAGACTGAATACTCTGCAACAAGTCCTGCTGTAGGATCAGACAATTCTGATAATATTCATGGGCTAAAAAAGTGGATTACAGCGTCTCAAGAGGCGGAGATAGTGCGAGACATATCTGAGACTACAAATGAAAAGTATAGCATATCCTCTCCTTATTTTGTCGTAGAATTTTACCAGAAAAATAGTACAGCCCCTGAGTACGCATATTATCATTGGAATACTACAGGTAATCTTTTGCAGACATCTAATAATGCCACAACAGGGCTTCCTAACGGAGGAGATAATGCTATTGCAGCTCAAAGTGTGCCTGCATCAGCCCTTTCAACTACTGTAGTAAGAGCCGAAGACCCTGCTACAAATAAAGTATATGAATATAAAGCAGGCGCTTTTGTAGCTAACGGGCCGAGACACGGGAGCACTGCAGGAGAAATCCATAAATTTTATAAAATTACCTCTAATAGGTCCGAAAGTGCCTACGGAGGAGAAGTTTTTAGGTTTAAAAATTATCCTGTTCAAATTGCCCAAAGAGAGGCTCCTGACGACTTTAAACTTATTACAACTGAATCCCCAAATGGTAAAGTAGATCTATCAAGTGTTGTGGATGATGATACACGAGAGTTGTATGTTATATTTGATTATAGTGTGCCTAAGTTATTTTTAGGAGAATGGGACACTAAGGCAAATGGAGAGGGCCCTGCTTTTTGGAGAGACGCCAATCAAACTATGCCTAATGCATGGACAGCTCTTACAGTAAGTTCAGCATTTGTCACAGCTAATACAACTAAGCTAGTTGGAACCGGAACATCTTTTACTACAGAAGTTCAAGTAGGCGATGTTATTAGTTTAGCAAACTTAACTACTTTGACTGAAACTTTAGGAGATGCTGCAATAGTAACAAACGTAGCATCAGATACACTACTTACTATAGACAGGAGTTTTCCCGCAACCAAACTTTTAGCTAATTTATATATTCCTACTTTTAGGCCTGCTATACTTAATGATGCTATTGCAGCTGATATTTCGAGACCCACATAATGACGACTACAACTGATATAAAATTTGAGTTCTATATAGATGGTACTTCTGATCAAGATACTTCTACTTCTCTGAGCCCTGCTGATGCCACAGATTTAGGGCTAAATGCGGGAGTTGTTGTAGATAAATTAGGCGGTGGGATAACTTTTAACAATGCTGGCAGTATAAAGGGTGGAAAAACTGATTGGGACGTAGGCGTAGGCTTTTGGTTAGGATATCAAGACGAAGACTATAAAGTTGCAATAGGCGACCCTGCGGAAGAAAAAATAACTTGGGATGGAAGTGACCTAGTACTAGACATAGATGCTTCACATTTAACAATTAATGGAGGGACTACAGGTCAGATATTAACTGTAGGGAACAATGGCTTAGTTACTTTTACTACTCCGACCGTACCCCCTCTTGCCGACTTAGAGGATTTAGGGAATGTGTCTTCTACAGCCCCTACCTCTAATCAAGTCCTTGCATGGACCGGCACAGAATGGGCCCCTCAAAATGCTTCCTCAAGTTTTAGTTTAGCTTTTGAAGATTTAAGTAATGCAATTGGGGGCACTCCACAGATAAATGATATTTGGGTCAAAACATCAGCAAGTGGATTTTCGCCTACCGCATTTGCACTTCAAAACTTAGTCAATGTAACAATGACATCGCTTGCAAACGACGATGTGCTCGTATATGACAGTGCTAATTCACACTGGGCAAATAAGTCTGCATCAAGTTTTGGCAGTAGCCTACAACAGGCTTTAGGCGACCATACCGATGTAAATCTTGCAGGAGGAGCGGCGCCTACTAATTCACAGGTATTATACTATTTATCTTCGCTAGGAGAATGGCGTGCAGGGCAGTATGGATTTAGTGTTGCGGATGTAACAGGGGGAAATAAAAGAGTTAATCTACTTGCTCCTAACTCTGTTGTAATCGATAATTTTGACTTGGAAGGCCTAGACGGTATAACCCTTGGTAGAAGTGGTGACACGCTTCAAATTGAAAATACTGCCCATGCGTTTAAAACGATAGCAGTAGCTGGGCAGACTAGTGTAGTAGCAGATGGAATAGAGGATACTCTTACTCTTATAGCAGGGGCAAATATGACCCTAACAACTAATGCTACAGGAGACTCTATAAGCTTTGCGGCTATACCAACTAATATGGTATTAAATGATTTAACAAATGTTACTACAGTCCCTGCAAATGGGGAGGTGCTATGGTATAATTCTAGTACATCTCAGTGGAATGATGGCCAATATACTTTAGGGCTGGTAGATATTACTAATAGCGATAATAAATCATTAAGACTTTATGACCCTCGCCCCTTTTCTGCTAATAATCAAAAAGTTGATTTTGAAGGGGGAACCGGCATAACCCTTGGTAGAAGTGGTGACACGCTTCAAATTGAAAATAGTGCGGAGGCGTTTAAAACGATAGCAGTAGCTGGGCAGACTAGTGTAGTAGCAGATGGAGTAGATGATACTCTTACTCTTGTAGCAGGGACAAATATGACCCTAACAACTAATGCTACAGGAGACTCTATCACTTTTTCATCTGGGGGCAGTGGAGGAAGCCTTGCATTAAATGATTTAACAAATGTTACTACAGCCCCTGGAAATGGGGATGTACTATGGTATAATGCGGGAAATTCACGATGGGAAGAGGGGGGATATGAACTATCAGTAGCAGATGCCAGTACCGGAAACAATAAAGAAATCAGACTAATTAAACCAAGTGGTAGTTATAGTGGTTCTACCGGATTAATAACTTTAGACCCGGGCGCCGGTATAGCATTAGGAAGGAGCGGCCAAACTATACAAATAAGCAGCCTGGCTGCTACGGAGGCTTTTAAGACCGTAGCAGTATCTGGCCAAACGCCTCTAACAGCAGATTCTGCCACAGATACTTTAACTTTTGTAGCGGGAACTGGAATTACTTTAACAACTTCTTCTACCAACGATAGTCTTACTATATCTTCATCTTCATCAGGACCTACGGAGGCTTTTAAGACAGTAGCAGTATCGGGTCAAAGTAATGTAGTAGCAGATTCTGCCACAGATACTTTAACTTTTGCGGCGGGTAGTGGAATTTCACTAACAACCAATGCTTCAACAGATACTATTACAATAGCGTCATCAGGGTCTGGAGGGGCTGCCAGTGGATTACAAGATGCGGATGGCGACACAAAAATACAAGTAGAAGAAGCCTCAGACGAAGATAAAATTAGATTCGATACAGCCGGCAGTGAAAGAATGATTATTGATAATGCCGGCGGCATTTCTATTGGCTCATCTTCAAACCACTCTGGCTCACGTGTTGTTATCAATGATATTAGACAACACGGCACTGGCTCTGCTGGCCCGCCTACTGGATTTGGTGCACCAATGCTCCAAGTCGGGCAGGAAACTTTTAGAGCTGGCGGGGTATATTCTATCGGAATGGGGTATACGAGTTCAGGATACGCTAATCCACCTGTAGAGATTGCTGCTAAGACTTTGTCCTCGTCTGGCGGTACTACAGCCGATATTATTTTTGGTACAAGAGGCTCAATAAGTGGCCCTATAACAGAGCGGATAAGAATTCTAACGTCTGGTGGAATTACTTTTGACGGTGAAACAACTTCAGCTCACGCACTAGACGACTACGAAGAGGGAACATACCAAGTTCAATTTAGGTCAGGATCTGCAACCTCAAGTACTTATGTCACTGCAGGAACATCCGGTACTGGAAGCTACACAAAAATTGGAGATATTGTTCATGTTTCTGTTCCCTGTCAAAACATAAATCCAAGTGGTTTAACTAGTACAGGCGATCTATTCATTAGCTTACCATTTATAGTTGATATAACATATCTTCAATTTCCTTGTGCTGCAGTTAACTTTGTGACTCGAGCTGCAGGTAGCATGTTGGGGACCTATGCTGTTGCTCAGCCGGGTAGTGCCGCGGCTACAATTGTTCAGAGAAATTCTACAAATTCAACCGAGTCCACCCTGACAGTTGGGGACGTCCTTAGGACTACTCAAGCTAGCGGAGCTTACACAGGCATAAGGTTTAGCGTAACATATAAAACAGCATAAAGGAGATTTAAATGTCACTTGCAAAAACTATAACCCAAGATAAAATAGAAATTATAAATACTAGAGATATAGAGGGAAACCCCATTACTCACATTCAGGTCAGAGAAAAAACTGAAATTACAGAAAATGGGGACATTTTATCCACTAGTTTTTCTAGGTATGTGATTATGCGGGGTCAAGACTATGCCAATGAGCCCTCCCAAGTTCGTGCAGTATGTGCTGCAGCGTGGCCATCTTAAAATACCACCCCTAAGAAAAATAGATCTTGACATTTTATGTCGGCATTGGTATAATCATTCTAATTAAATATTAAAAGCCTCCCTAAGGAGCACGTTGAAATCTGATGGATATAATTCAAGTAGTAAAAGGGGACACAGGCCCGCAGCTTAGAGCAACTGTAACTCGTTCAGATACAGGAGTCGCCTTTGTAGGTTCATCAACTACAAATTTGCGTATTCGTAAAAAGGGAACTTCTACTATAATTTCAACCATTCCTTTAGATACTGTAGAATCATCTCTTTCTACAGGAAGTCTAGTATTTCCATTAAGTAGTTTTTTAACAAATTCTTCAACAACGGACGGCTTTTATGAAGCAGAAATAGAGTTTACTCTTTCAGATGGTCAAATTATGAGCGTATTCGAGCTAATTGACATTAAGGTTAGAGATGATTTCTAATTATGAAAAAAAGTTTTATTTATACAAAGAAGCCCAATTTAGGAAACTTTCCTGAGTTAAAATCCGCTAAAGCGAACACTCCTATTGCAAAATTTGTAACACTGGATACTCCAAGTTCTATAAATATACTTAGGAATGTTCCCTTATTAAAAACCTCGGAGGTAGTACGCCCAAGTGTGAGGATTTAAAATGTCACTAGATAGCAAGATTTCAATTTTACTATCTCAGTTGAAAAATAATCCAGAGCTACTGAATAAAAATACAACTGCAGCCAGATTAGACGAAGTCTCAGTTCTTAATGAGCCCCTATTTGCAGGAATAACAGGAAACATGCCCACTATGCTTGGGGCAGCTTCCTTGATAAATGACCCCAACTTGTTCAATATAGAGTTGGATCTATTTATCCTACTAAAAGAACAGCTTGTAAGTCGTTTAAGACTAATTGATGTTCTTTCAATATCTCAAGATAAAGCGTTCAGAGACATTTTAACAGGAATAGAGGACGTTAGAAAAGGTGTAACAAAGCCTTTAGAAAGCATAGTAGAAATAGATCAATTTATAAAGTTTTTACAAAAATTTACGTTAGCAGATTCTTTTTTTATAAGTGACTCAGAAACTTTAAAGAGTACTAAGAGTCTGGTAACATCCTTGAAAGCTTTAGATGTTTTAAGTAAAAAGACATCAATTAAAAAATTAGAACTTGTAAGCTTACTTGATGAAATAATTGTAAAGAAAACAGCAAGAGTAAGGCCCCGGGATAAAATTAGTTTTATAGACGTAATTAAAGTTCCAAAAGCAAAAATTCAGATAGATAGATTAGTAATACAAGATTTTACTCCTGCATTTAAAACCAGCACTAGCAGAGAAGATGTAGCAACTTTAAATGCAGTATTTAAAGATATAAGGGCTACAAAAGTTTTAGAGGAAGATATAGCAACAAAAAGCTTTACTCTAAATCCTAAAGCACTTATTCGGGCTGATAGAGTTAGTGCAAAATCTAAAACTAAATTAAAGATTTCTTTTGATGCGCTAGATCAGATGCAGTTATTTAAAAGAGTAACAAAAGACGCTAGCATTGTAAGACGCTCTACTTTTTCTACGCGAACAAATGAATTAGTATCAAGATTCTTATTGAATAGAGATACTGCAGCTACAAAATCTAGACATAAGTTAAAAACTATTACAGAAAAAAGTGATTTAGTAACTGTATCTATTGATAAATTTTTTAAAGTAAACAGAGTTTTATTCGAAAGGTATAATATTAGAGACGCAATAATTAAACCTGCAAGATTTAAACAAACTGTAGATAATCTCGCATCGTTTAGTAGCGCTTCAAAAAAGTTTGATAGATCCTTAAAAGATGTAGTGGATTTGATTATAAAAATATCTTTAAATCCAAACTTAGCAGAAAAAGAGCAAATACAAATTTTAAACTCTATACTTACCCCAAAGGCAAAACTTAGTACAGAAAGACTACAAACTAGTGAGTTTATTAAACTTGAGTTTCCATTTAGACTTTTTGAAGTATTTGATGTAATAGATGTAGAAATAGCTAAATTTTTTAATAAACAAATAGTATTTCCAGAAAAAGCAAAAATCTCTGATAATTTAATACAGGCTAAAAGCCGGGTTTTTAGTACTCGAGCAGGGTTGAAGACACAAGACAGAGATCATGGAGGAATTGGAGATATATTTTTTACCTTTGGACGAAAGATAATAGATTTAGTAAATGCTGTTGATAGAATAAAGAAACAGTTTAGGACACCTCAAAAAGAAACGCTAAAAATAGCTGATCTAGTTTTAGAAGGAAGGTCTAAATTAATTTCATCAAGAATTTTTGTAGATGATGATAAACGCGGAACTTTAGTAGGAAAGGCTTTTATACCCTTTACAGTTGGTACCCAAGATAATAGGTATGCAAACTCTCTAAAAAAGGGTAGGTCTGATAAACTAAAAGCACTAAGTTTTACAGTAACACCTGCACTTGCAGAACAAATAACAGAAAGATTTTTAGTGAATGATAGTTTCAATCCTTATTTACTTAATAAAGTAAAAGAGTTTAGAATTGGGCTAAAAGATACAACACTGAAAAAACTTCAAGAAAAAACTGACGGTATTAGAGACACACTCTCTTCTTCAGAAAAAGGCTACGTTTGGATGAGGGATGAAGAGTATACGAAAGGAGCATATTTTTTACAGCCATATGTTGCTACAATACCCCCTGGCAGATCACGCCAATTTTAAAGGAGAACCTAAATGTATATAGACGATTGTCGCTTAAAAGGTGTTGTAAACCTAGTCCTTCGTGATAAAAATGGAAAGGTAAAGCAACATAAAACAATTCGTAACAAAGTTACGAAAGATGGTATTGCTCATATTATCGGTCGTATGATTGATGATGGACAAGATCGTGCAGGCAAGCATAAGATGCCCCGAATGATGAGCCATATGGCAATCGGAATCGGAGCAGCTGCTCGCTCGAATAAAGATCGATACACCCATACTGATTTTGATAACCTTCCAAAAGTATTGGGTATCAGTGATAGTGGTGGTACGCAAGCTAACCTAAAAGTTGCTAGAAAGCAAGCAGCTATTCCAAAAGCGTATGACCGTATGCTTCAAGATGAGCGCGGTTTTCGTGTTCAGCTTATGAAAGATACTACTATAGCTTTGGGGGGTGCGTCAGATGATTATGCTCCACTTATCAATGTGCATCTCGAGCAAGATGGCTCAACTGCGATGCATGCTACTGATAGTGCTGGAAATAGTCAACTTATCTTTACTACGGGCAGTGACGGTGGGAACACTTTGAAGCGTTTAAGAAAGGGCCTTCAAATAACTGGACTTACTGGGAGCACTTCAAATACTGGCCCCAGTGGCGGTAGCAGTAATAATGTTAAAAATGCTCAGACTATAAAAATTACTAAAATTGAGTCTGGAGTTCCTAACTCAACTGCGTCACGGCTTACTCTTGATGGAACACTTAGTGCCCCTCCTGGAGGCTCTGTAACCGATGTTCATATAGATGTTGAGTATGTTGATGCAATTGTTCAAACAAACTATAATATTAATCCTTCACACCCAACGCATGCAGCTGTTCGCTCTGTATTTGAAGCCGGAACGGGAGCAGCTCATGCTACTGGACCCTTTGCCGCAGCATCGGCTAGAAGTAGTAATATAGGGGGTCCAAATGCCGACTATCTTGAAAATGGTAAAGGAATGTTAGGTATTACTCGTGGCCAGATTGGTGCTTTCTATGAGCGAGAGTTAGAGTATAATATTCTACTTACTCATACTAACGTTGACGGGCTCCCTATTGATTTAAATAGCAACCCAGCGGGCGATCTAAGCGTAAGTACCACTATTGATGAAGCCGGTTTTGCAGTTCTTGACGCTGGTGTGGCTAGATTTCCTTTTGTAGGGGCTGAAGAGGACAAGCCTTCGGGCACTGCAACTGTAAATGCTTCTGCAGTAGCAGGAACCAATACTGCAGGTACTCGTGGCACAGAATTTATTCAATTCGGTACAGCAGTTGATGGCATTTTTCAAGGGGCCCTTGTAGGTTCAAGTATTGTTGCAAATAGTTCAGATGGAACTGCCGAGGGCTATCCACCCGAGGAAAATAACTACGGTGTTGCAGGTGGTTTGAATATTGCCGGCACAGGTGTAGATGCTTTAGCGAATACATTCAAAGCATTTTTGAACTTTAATTTTGGAGGAGGTACATATGCTCCAAATTCTGTAGCAGGAGCAAAGAAGAATGGTGATCGTATTGTATATGTTGCTACTTTTAAAGAGAACAATCCTCGCCCAGAGCAAGATTACGATCTTTTTGCTTCCGCAGCGGGAACACATAGAGCACCTTTAAATCGTATATATCCAATTACAGAAGCTGGTATTTTTAATAAGCATGTTGCAGATATTGGAGTTTTTGATGTGGGTGATCGTGCGTACACAAGTACAGATGCAGTTAATACAGAACTAGCTCATATTGATAAAAGAACAAATACAGCAGCAGGAACTACTATTGACTATACTCTTACTAGTGGTACAGATCATAATCCTGTTGAAGGTGTTTTAACCCAAGATGGTAAAACTATTACTGCCGCGGCTTTTGGCTTTACTAAAGGGCCTCTAACTCAGACAATGCTGTGCCGTACAACTTTCGATCCAGTTAATAAGGCAACCGCAGATACTCTGCAAATTACTTGGTCAGTTCAGCTCCAAGATTTGACATAAGTAAAGAAGACGTTTAATGTCGCATCCTAGAACTTCCTCAAGCCTACCTGCTAATGGGGTAGGCAGTCCTGTAACAGTCGATGGCATTATATATGCTTGGAATACTGTTACAGGTCGTTGGGAAACACAAATTAGTAAGAATATTAATATTGTTACTAAAGATACGGATGCCGATTATATAATACCTCTTTCTTCTTTTAGCAGCCCTCTTACTTCTAAAGAGGGCCAAACTGTTGCACATAAACCAAATGAAGAATTACTAACAGTAATTGAAGTAGATAGTAATTTTATACAACTAAAACAAGGCATCGCAAGCCTAGAAAGAGAGCTTACTTACTGGACTGATGAAATAGAAGAAGAAGCGGGCAGAATTAATACTATAAATAGTGCCCTGTTTGACTCAAATAATCAAGTAAATTTTGTCCCTAGAACTACTGGGGGTACTTTTGGGGGAGTTGTATCTGCTTCGACCCCTACATCTTCTAATCAAAATAACTCAGACTTGGTCACTACTCAGTATCTCCAAAGAGAGTTTGGAACTTTAAACAGAAGTTTAATACCTAATCAATTAGCTACTAATCTTGACTTAGGCAGCTCTTCCAATGGTTGGAGAGATATTTATGTTCAGCAAAGTATCTTACCGGATTCATCGGCTAATATATATACAACTGAAACAAAAACAGATCCCAGTAATCCAAGTCAACAAGTAACAGTACACTACAGAGATGTAGATATTGGCTCTTTTACAAACCGCTTTAGAGATTTATATGCTCATAGTGGTAACTTCTTTGGCGGCACAGTAAATATTGGAGATGCGTCACTTTCCGAAACTACTTCGGGCGGACTGCTGATACCAAATAATAGTTCTATTGGCACAGAAGCAAATGAAATTCCTTCCTCTTTTGCAAACACTCTTATAGATGAAAGATTTGCAACAACTGGACAGGTCTCAGAGCGATTAGTCGGAACATTTTTAACATCAGCAAGTATTTCTGCTAATGATCCTGTAAAAATACTATCAAATGGAAAAGTAGTAGCAGTAACTAGTACTACAGCAAGCGATGCTTTTATAGGCATAGCACTAGAAACAAAAAATGCTAATCTAGATATAAAAGTAGCTGTACATGGCGTTGTGGGAGGATTCTCAGGGCTAACGTCAGGAACCACTGTTCATATAGAGCAAAATGGTACAATTACTCAAACTAAAACAACTACCACTCAAAAAATAGGTGTAGCAGTATCTACAACAGAGATATTTTTATTCTCTATCTCTAATTTAGATACTTATGTGATTGGCAAGTCAAAGATAGAGCTAGAAGATTTATCGGCTTCAGTTGTATCTCCTGCCAGTGGAAGTGGTAATTTTTCGTACAATAATAGTACAGGCACTTTTAGTTTTACTCCGCCTGATTTAAGTCCTTATGCTACTACACAATATGTAAATCAACAAGTAGCAGGATTAATTGACTCAGCCCCAGGAGCTTTAGATACATTAAATGAATTAGCTGCAGCGATTGGCGATGATGCAAACTTTTCAACAACTGTAACAAATAGTTTAGCCACAAAAGCACCTCTAGCAGATCCTGCTTTTACAGGCACTCCTACAGCTCCTACAGCTAGTTCTGCAACTAATAATACACAAATTGCAACTACAGCTTTTGTACAGAGTTTAGCAGGAGCACAAGAAATTGGGGATTTGTCTGATGTAGATATTAATAATATACAGGATGGTCAAGTTTTAGCATATAGTATTTCTTCTCAAAAATTTGTAAATCAAAATCAATCAGGTATAGGCTCAGGCACAGGAGGCACAGTTAACTTTATTGTAGACGGAGGAACTGCTACAACAGTATCCAACGATATAATAATTTTTCTGGATGGAGGTAGCGCGTAAATGGCGGCAAGAATACAGATAAGAAGAGATACTTCCAGTAACTGGGCTTCTGCTAATCCTACTCTTAATTCAGGAGAGTTAGGACTAGAAACTAATACAAATAAAATAAAAGTTGGAGATGGCTCTACTGCTTGGAGTTCTTTGGCGTATATTATTTATCCGCTTTCATTCTCTGACTTACTGAATAAACCTACTACTATTGCAGGTTATGGTATAACAGATGCATTTGATGGGGCTTTTAGCTCTTTAACAGGTAAACCTACTACCTTAGCGGGGTATGGTATCACGGATGCCCTAGCAACAACCGCAGGGCTAGGAGACCTTTCAAATGTTTCTATTTCCAACTTAACAGTAAACAAAGGGTTTATAAAGTATAATGGGACAAATTTTGTAAATCACTCTTTAGTTTTTTCTGATCTTACTTCTACCCCCACAACGATTGCAGGGTATGGTATCACAGATGCTTTTGATGGAGCTTTTAGTTCTTTAACAGGTAAACCTAATACTATAGCAGGGTATGGAATTACCGATGCTTTTGACGGAGTTTTTAGTTCTTTAACAGGTAAACCAACAACTATAGCTGGATATGGGATTACCGATGCGCTTCAGCTAGGAACCACAGCTACAACTGCGCTTGCAGGAAATACTACATTCTCATTTGCAAGCCTAACAGGTAAACCTACAACGATTGCAGGGTATGGTATCACAGATGCTTTTGATGGAGCATACAGCTCATTAACAGGTAAACCTACTACTATAGCTGGATATGGAATTACCGATGCTTTTGATGGAGCTTTTAGTTCTTTAACAGGCAAGCCCACAACTTTATCAGGGTATGGTATCACGGATGCAGCTCCATTAGCAAGCCCGGGGCTTACTGGCACCCCTACAGCTCCGACTGCTGCATTGAATACAAATACCACTCAGCTAGCAACTACTGCATTTGTAAATACAACTGTAGAAGATTCTATTGAAACAAGTAATACTGTATATTTTCAAGATAATGCTCCTACTTTTTCAGTATTTGATGAGATTTGGATAGATACTAATGCAGGCGGCCTGTATAAGATGTCCGCCTCTGCCTCAACAGTGCCCCTAGATAGCACTATGGTAGCAAGTAATTCTGCTACTATAACTATCCCTGCTGCGGGAGCTTCAGACACTAGACTAGTACTAGGAACCGGACTTCCAAGTGGTACAGTATCTTTTAATACTGCTATTTTTATAGAGTCTTTTTCGAGTACAGGGTCTAATACTCCTACTCTTGGCGTAGTAACTTATGCGGATAATACCCAAGCAACAGTAAATTCAAACTCTATTAGTAGATCTACAGGAAATACACTAGACACTAAAATTAAGAGTTTTACTTTTACGTCGCCGGGCACATCAAACACTAGCAACTCTCATATTACATTAACAGTTTCCGCACACCCAGTATGGGCATTACAGGATTCCGATGTTCAAACAAAAGTAGATGCAGTTATTGATTCAGCCCCAGGAGCCTTAAATACGTTAAATGAGCTAGCAGCTGCTCTTGGTGATGATGCAAACTTTTCTACAACAGTAACAAATAGTTTAGCTACAAAAGCGCCCTTAGCTAGTCCAGCTCTTTCAGGTACTCCAACAGCCCCAACTGCAGGGTCAAGTACTAACACTACTCAGATAGCTACTACAGCATTTGTACAAACAGCGGTAGCAGGAACAGTAAATCTTACAAATTTTAGTGTCACTTCTAATAGTGCTTCCGGAGGGGGCGCTCTTAGTTATAATAATTCTAGTGGCGCATTTAGTTATACACCGCCTGATCTGAGTAGTTTTTTAACTTCAGTATCTTTTAGCTCTTTAACAGGCAAACCTACTACAGTATCAGGGTACGGTATTACTGATGCACTTACTACAGGTGCAGATGCAGATATTGGTAGTAATGATTTTATTACTACAGGCAAAGTCTACTTTGCCAATATGTTTTCACAGGTTGCAAATCTTCCCAGTGCTACTACATATCATGGTATGTTTGCTCATGTACATGCTACAGGTGCTGCTTATTTTGCTCATGGGGGAAACTGGGTACGGCTAGCAAATCAATCAGAAGTATTTAGCGGTGCGTTTAGTGCGCTCACAGGTAAGCCGACTACACTAACAGGATACGGTATTACAGATGCAGCTCCTTTAGCTAGTCCAACTTTTACAGGAACGCCTTCAGGGCCCACAGCTACTAGCGGTACAAACACAACTCAGTTTGCAACAACAGCTTTTGTTCAATCAGCAATATCAGGATTTAGTGCTGGAGCAAATGTATCTGTATCTGGTAGCGCTCCTAGTAGTCCTTCTGCAGGAGATTTATGGTTTGATGATGATGCTCTTGTATTGTATGTTTATTATGCTGATGGCAGCTCTAATCAATGGGTGCAAACTAACCCTTCTGTGGGAGGAATTACATCCGCCGAAGAAAAATATAAAGAAAAAACTAATAACTATGTTGCCGTAGCAGGGGAAAAATTAATAGTAGACACTTCCAGCGCGGTAACAATAACACTTCCAGCTACTGCAGCAATTGGAGATGAAATAAGAATTATTGATGGAACAGGAAATGCTGCAACTAATAATATAACTGTAGCAAGAAATGGGCATAAAATTGAAGGTGCTACATCAAACTTAATAATTGATTTAAATAGAGCTGCTTTTGGTTTAGTATTTTATAATGCTGCTCAAGGCTGGCTATTGACGGAGCGATAATGGCAAATTATTCTAGCATAAGAGGTTCTGGTAGCGGTGGTAGCGGCGGAGTTACTGCTTATGCTAACTATGCGGCTTTTCCTTCTTCTGGAAACGCAGAGGGAGACTTAGCTTTTGCCCAAGACACAGATGCTTTATATGTGTGGGAGGGGGCAGCTTGGGATAGAGTAGATAGCGGGGGAGAGTCTCCTGTAATTCTTACAGATCCTCCGACAACTCATAATCTAGATGCTACTGGGTCTACAACTTCAATATCTATGGCTGCTCAAGACCCAGAAGGTTTTGATATTACTTATGGAATCGCCTATAAAACAGCAAGTAATGTAAGGCCTACTCAGCTAGGTGCAGATACAACTATAAATCAAAGTACTGGTGCTTATACTTTTACTCCCAGTACAAATACAGCACACTCAGGCACATTTAAAGCACGTTTAAGTGCCTCTGATGGAGCAAATACTACAACTCGATTTGTCGATGTTACGCTTGATTTTAGCATGGATCTTCAATATCTTGTTGTCGCTGGTGGAGGCGGTGGAGGAGGAGTAGGAGGTGCCGGTGGAGGTGCCGGTGGATTACTAGCACAAACTATCGCCTCTACAGATAGAGGCAGAACTTACGCTATTACCGTAGGAACTGGAGGCACAGGACAAGATGGATGGTATGGTAGCGCAACTTCAGGAACTGATAGTATAATATCGGCAACAGGAACTTCTGGCTGGACAATTGTGACTGCAAAAGGAGGTGGTGCAGGGGGCTCAAATGGCGGGAGTGGTTCTAACGGAGGCTCCGGAGGAGGAGCAGCTCACTCTGATGCTGGCGGCGCTCCTGTAAGAAGTGCCGGTATAGGTGTATATCCTGGGTCCACTTACTTAGACCAAGCTAGACAAGGCTACGACGGGGGTGCTGCCTCAGTACATTATGGTGCTGGCGGTGGTG
>Ga0209631_10001218_pt1 | contig 33418 bp, 38 predicted proteins | sample COG_08_FD_184752 | JGI IMG/M metagenome (GOLD analysis project Ga0209631, IMG submission 184752) | Pelagic Microbial community sample from North Sea - COGITO 998_met_08 (SPAdes) (version 2) | ecosystem: Environmental > Aquatic > Marine > Neritic zone/Coastal water | place: Helgoland, sampling... | reverse complement strand
ATCTTAGATGAGTGTGATTACATCACACCTAACGCTCAAGCCGCTTTACGTAACCTTATGGAGACTTTCTCTAAACACTGTAGGTTCATTCTAACTTGTAACTTTGTAGAAAGAATAATTGACCCGATACAAAGTCGCTGTCAATCATTTCAGGTAATACCACCATCAAAGAAAGAAGTTGCTATTCATATGACTAACATCCTAAAAGAAGAGGGTGTTGCTTCTAAGATGGATGATATAGCTGGTTTGGTAAATGCTGGTTATCCTGATATTCGTAGGGTTATAAACTCTTGTCAAAGACAAGTTGTAGATGGTATGTTGGTTGTAGATAAACAATCTTTGGTTGAGAGTGACTACAAGATGAAGTTAATGGAAATAATTAAAAAAGAAAGTAAGAAGGATGCATTCAAAAGTGCAAGAAAGTTATTGGCTGATAGTCAGGTAACAGACTTTGCTGAACTATATAAGTTAATGTATGATGAGGTAGATTCATATGGTACAGGACATATAGCAGAATGTATTTTGATTATAGCTAAGTATCAGTTATCGGATAGTCAGGTAGTTGATAAGGAAATAAATGCTATGGCTATGATAATAGAATTATTAGGAGTAATAAAATGAGTACGAAACCAATGAAACCATTACCAGGTGGACAACCACCACAACAAGAAATAAGTATAGAAGATACAGAATCAATCAAGTGTGATGATTGTGGGAACTATTCTTTTATTAAATCTTATTTCATAAGAAGAATATCACCAATCGTATCACCAACAGGACAAGAAGCATTAGTACCAATCGAAGTATTCAGTTGTGGTAACTGTGGTAAAGTACCAGAATCAATGATGCCTAAAAATGACAGTTAAAAAGAAAAGTTTATTTGACCATGTAAATCAAATCACATCGGTACAGAATCCTAACTATTGGGATGATATATCTGATGAGGATAAAAAGTCTTGGTCAAACTATATGATAAATAGATTTCTATCTATGAAATCAGAATGGACAGACTTGGTTAATGAGGTACAAAAGTATCCCATCGAACCAAAGAATTTATATAAAGTTTATACAAGCATCTTACCAAAGAAAAAACAATGGTTAAGATATATCAAAGGAGATAAAAAAATGAAGTATCCTATATGGGTTTACGAAATAGTCGGTAAACATTTACAATGTAGTATTAAAGAAGCTAACGAAGCAGTAGAGATGTATCGTATATCAGCTGGTGGACAATCAGAATTAGCAGACATCATGTTTAAGTATGGTGTGGAGAAAAAAGAAGTAAGGAAGCTCGGACTTATATAGTGTCTGTTACCAACTTCACAGTCGAATCAATACCAAGAAAATCATTAGTACCTTTCGTAGAAAAACATCACTACTCACATAATACAAATGGTGTTCAATCCATATACCATTTTGGATTGTATGGTGAAGGTAACTTTGGTTTACCTAAAATGATTGGAGCAGCTATGTATGCTTATCCATCTATGCCAGACACGGCTAAAAAGTACAATCCAATCAATCCAACTAAGTGTTTAGAGCTTAGAAGATTAGTATGTATTGATGATACACCTAAGAACACAGAAAGTTATTTCATAGGACAAACTTTTAGGTGGTTAAAACAAAATACAGATATGGAAGTTGTAGTATCATTTGCTGATGAGCACCACGGACATACAGGTGTGATATACAAAGCTACTAACTTTGAGTATTGGGGTGAAACTGCTGGTGGTAGGATACTGATGGTAGATGGAAAAGAAACACATAGTCGGTCACTTAATCAGATAAAAAGACCTTATGGTAGGGAACTTAATCGTAGATATAAAGCTGGTGATGAGAATATATTTTGGAAGAAGACAAAACCAAAGCATATTTATGTATACTATCTAAATAAAATAATTAAAAGAAAAATAAAAAAGCTTGACATTATCAAAAATAATTCGTAGCTTTATATTGTAAATTGGAGAGTTATATGAGTAATATAAAAGAAACATCAACATACGAATCAGTAACAGAATCAGTAATGGGTGATTATGCACCACAAAAGCCTACGCCAATAGAATCTGATAGCATTGTAGCTCAGATGGAGAAGGAGTGGCCGGAGATGACGAAAGAGTTTAGGAGATTACAGAAGGAACAATACGAATTGTTTCTACATAAGCAACATGACTACGGCCCTGGCAATATAAGTGTCGGAACTCAGTTACAAACTGAAGAGGAAATACACCTATCTCTTACAGGTTTATGGTTTAGGATGAATGATAAGATACAAAGATTAAAAACCTTATTGATGGGTAATAAACAAAATGCAGTAGATGGTGAACCGATGGAAGATGCTTACTTAGATGTGAGTAACTATGGTATTATGGCCACTATTGTAAAGAATGGTAAGTGGGGTAAGTAGTGTATAGTTATATTTGTAAAGCTGGTGTCTATGAATCAGATACCTTAGTTGGTTTGGTATGGGAGATGTTTACACATAGAGTATACCATTTAATTAATCACGGAAAGTGGATAGATTGATGAAGAAAATAAGTTATAGTCAGTATTCTATGTGGGCTCAATGTCCTCACAGATGGAAAACTGCATACATAGATGGGAACAGAGAGTTTTCTGATAGTATACATACACTTTTTGGTACATCAATGCACGAAGTTATACAAACCTTTCTAACAGTAATGTATAATGATACAGCAAAGATGGCTGAGGCTCTACCATTAGAGGATATGTTACTTACAAGAATGAAAAGAAACTTTGAGAATGTACTAAAAAATAATGGTGGTGAGATGTTCTGTACTGAAAAGGACATGGTTGAGTTTTATGGTCATGGTGTGGAGATACTAAAGTTTATTAAGAAGAGAAGAGCTCAATACTTCAGTAAGAAAGGTTACGAGCTTGTTGGTATAGAGGTTCCATTAAACTATGACTTACCAAACAATATAAAGTTTATAGGTTATATAGATATAGTAATCAAAGATACAGTTAGAGATGTAATTAAGATATACGATATTAAGACATCTACTATGGGTTGGAACAAATGGATGAAGGCTGATAAGAATAAGACAGACCAATTACTATTATACAAGCAATTCTACTCAAAACAATTCAATCATCCTATGGATAGAATAGAAGTGGAATACTTTATTGTGAAGAGAAAGCTGTATGAGAACTTAGACTTCCCTCAAAAGAGGGTTCAAAAGTTTGTACCAGCAAATGGTAAGCCATCAATCAATCAAGTTGTGAATAGGTTAGATGAATTTATAAAAGATGGGTTTAATGACGATGGAGAATATCGAACTGAACATATTTATAGAAAAGAGGCATCTAAGAAAAATTGCAAATATTGTGATTTTAATCAAACAGAATTTTGTGATGTAGGAGTAAAGTAATGAAAATAAGTTTAAGAATGAACCTTTCTGATTTTATAAACAAAGATAATGAGAAAGATATTATTGATAAATTAGAGAGCGTGCATAACGATGATGTAAAGTATTATATTACTTTTTGGTATAAAGATGGAACTGTATCACCACAAGACATAAAAAGATTTTTATTAGACTATGAATCCAATTTACACTTCAAGACAAAGATAAAAGTAGATGGTAGGTTACACCCAAATGATTTTATCTGGTATGATATAGTCAGTAGAGAAAATGTGAATCCAAAACAAAGGGTTAGATTTCAGTATATCTACGACAATAATACTCAGATACTAAAAGCTATTGATGAGTTTCATAGAGCAGCTAAGTTTTGTACTACAGAGAAACCACCAAGAGTTCAAAAGAGGAATGATTATGAGAGTAGCAATAGTAGGAAGTAGAAAGTATACAAATAAAAGGCGTATACAAGAGTTTGTATTCAAACTAAAGCAGAAGTATGGCGAAGAGTTAGAGATAGTAAGTGGTGGACAAAGAGATGGTGCTGATGGATACGCTAAGAAATATGCTTTAGAGTTTGATATAAACTATTCAGAATTTCCACCATCACATTACGCTTACAATCAACATTGTGTCCTCGAAAGTTATAAATACGGAAGACCATATGCTAGTTGGCATTATCACGATAGGAACAAAAAGATAGTAGAATATAGTGATGTTGTAGCAGCATTCATACCTAAAGATACCACATCCAAAGGAACGGAAAGCACACTAAAAGAAGCTCAGAAAAAAGAAAAAAAATATTGTATAATAAGTTAGTTCTTATATACTTATATACATATATACGGAGGAAATGTTATGTTAAAACTAACATCCGTAAAGTTATTAGACAATCTATACAAGAAGTTTAAAATAAGCAATTTAGATGATAACTTTACATTACAAAAGCTAATCAATCGTTCAATGGACTTGTATGTTCATGATGATACATTTAGAAAACAAATTAACGAATGGCAAAATCTTAAACCAAGTGGGAGTGCATTATGAGAACTGATTTAATTAAAGCTAGTGAACTACACTTTAAAGCACATATTGAAAAACATAGAATAAATGTAGAAAATTTATTAGAAAATGGTGTGGGTGTTGCTGAACATGCAGATATTATGGATACGATAGAAAAAGAGTTAGAGATTATGGCTGAATATGATGATAAGCTATCTATCTTAAATAAATATTTTACTATCAATGGTGGTTCTAAAGGGGTTATAAATGGCTAAGAAAAAGATTTTATTATTATCAGATGATTTAAGAATGTCATCTGGTGTAGGTACAATGTCAAGAGAGTTTGTTTTAGGGACTCTCAAACATTATGATTGGGTACAAGTTGGTGGTGCTATAAAACATCCTGATGAGGGTAAGGTTATAGATATGAACGAGTCTGTGAGAAAGGATAGTGGTGTAGAAGATGCTTATTTAAAAATATACCCAACAAGTGGCTATGGTAATCCTGATATGATTAGGCAGATTATCCAAGTTGAAGGTGGGGTAGATGCTATACTTCACTATACAGACCCAAGGTTTTGGGGTTGGCTATATCAGATGGAACATGAGTTAAGAAGAACCACACCAATATTTTACTACAACATTTGGGATGACTTACCTTATCCAAGATGGAACGAACCATTTTACGAAAGCTGTGATTTGATTATGAACATATCTAAGCAAACAGTTAATATTGTAGATAATGTTTGTCAGATAACACCAAGAACAGATTGGGATAATACTTACGTACCACATGGCATAAATGAGAATAATTTTTATCCTATCGACTCCTCTCATAAAGAGTGGGGTGATTTACTAAAATTCAAAAGAAATGTAACTGGCAATAAGGATTATAAATACATAGTATTTTGGAACAATAGAAACATCAGAAGAAAACTACCAGGTGATGTTGTAATGGCTTACAAACAATTCTGTGACCAATTACCAAAAGAAGAAGCTAAAAAATGTGTTCTTATAATGCACACCCAACCAAGAGATGAAAATGGTACAGATTTACCAGAGGTTGTAAAGCAAGTTTGTCCAGACTATGATGTTATATTTTCACATCAAAAGTTAAGTGATAAAGAACTTTGTTTCCTATATAATATAGCAGATGTCGGTATGAATATGGCTTCCAATGAAGGATTTGGGTTAGGAACTTGTGAAGCTCTGATGTGTGGGACACCAATATCAGTTAATGTCACAGGTGGATTGCAAGACCAATGTGGTTTTAGGTACAAAGATGAGTTTATAACTTACAAAGACTATAGTTGGATTCATTCATTACACGATGATAAGAAGTGGAAAGACAACGAAGATTTGACTCATGGTGAATGGGTAAAGCCGGTATGGCCGTCTAATAGAAGTCTACAAGGTTCAATACCAACACCATATATCTATGATGATAGACCTCGTTCAGAGGACTTTGCTGATGCTCTAAAAGAGTGGTATGATATGGGAGACGATGAAAGAAAAAGATGTGGTAAGTTAGGTCATGAGTTTGTTATGAGTGATGATGCTAGTATGTCAGCCACCGCTATGTCTAATTTATTCATAGAACATATGGATACTACATTTGAGAAGTGGACACCCCGCAAACGATTTACAATGTTTAAAGCATAGGAGTTATAATGAAACCATTAATGTTAATTACAGGACCAGTTGCTACAAGAAGTGGGTATGGTTCACATAGTAGAGATTTATGTAGAAGTTTAATAGCTATGGATAAGTTTGATATAAAGATTAATTCACTTCGCTGGGGCAATTGTCCAATGAATGCTTTAGATGAAAGTAAACCAGAGGATGTGGAAATACTTAGTAGAATATTATCTAACAACGAGTTACCAAGACAACCTGAAGTTCATATACAAATAAGTGTACCTAATGAATTTACTCCTATAGCTAAATATAATATAGGTGTGACTGCTGGTATAGAAAATACAGCACCTAAAGCTGAGTGGATTCAAGGAATGAATAGAATGAATATCAATATTGTTCCATCTAAATTTGTAAAGGGTATATTTGAATCGGTTACTTATGAAGAAATAAACGAACAATCTAAACAGAAAACTGGAGAGTTAAAGTGTACTACTCCGATAGAAGTTTTATTTGAAGGTGCTGATGTAAATATCTACAAAAAGACAAAAGATATATCAGATGATTTGAAATCTGAAATGGATATCATTAAAGAAAGGTTTATATTTCTTTATACAGGACATTGGTTGCAGGGTAATTTAGGTCAAGATAGAAAAGATACAGGTATGTTATTAAAAACATTCTTAGAAACTTTTAAGAACAAACCTAATCCACCAGCGTTTGTAATGAAAACAAGTGGTGCTACCTTTTCTATTATAGATAGGAATGAAATTATGGGTAAGATAGAAGAGATTAAAAGTTCTGTAAAAGGTACACTACCTCCTGTTTATTTTTTACATGGTGATTTGACTGATGAGGAAATGAATCAGATGTATAATCACCCAAAGGTAAAGGCTCACATTACTTTTACTCATGGTGAAGGGTTTGGTCGTCCTTTATTAGAAGCTAGTCTATCAGAAAAAATAGTCATCGCTCCTAATTGGAGTGGGCATATAGATTTCTTAAACAAAAACAATTCAATTCTTTTACCAGGTGTAATGACAGATGTACATAAATCATCCCTACCTAAAGAGATGTTAGTTGATGGTGCTAAGTGGTTTACTGTAAATTATCAGTACGCTTCACAAGTTATGAAAGATGTACTCAAGAACAACAGAAAATATGTGATGATGGCTAAGAAACAATCTATGTATAATAGAGTAAACTTTTCTATGAATAAGATGACTAAAGACTTTGGTAAAATATTAGATAGGTACTTACCAAAGTTTGAAGAACAACCACAACAAGTTGATTTGAAGTTACCAAAGCTAAAAAAAGTTGGTGGTGATAAACCTAAAGAAATAAAATTACCGAAACTAAAGAAGGTTTAATATGGAACAAAAATCAAAATGTCCTCTATGTAATGATTTATATGATAATTGTTTTGTAGAACAAACAGTAATAGAAGATAAACCATTTGAATCTTATATGTGCTTTCAATGCGGTATGACTTCTAATTCTTATCTAGCTTTCGATAGTGACAAGCTAGAAGAGTACACAAAGAGTCACAGCGAACTAATGAACGACTTAAAGATAATGGATGAGGAAAGGGGTATTGTATGGTTCCCATCTGTAATCAATATGGGTGAAAAAGGTATTATATATCCTGATGGACAACTTTCTGATTGGTATTGGCACTACGCTAAGGTTATAGATATACCTGAAGAGGATAGAGAAAAGTATGATGGGCATGAGAAAAGATTAGATGTAGAGAACTCTGAAAAATTTGGTCAGTTTGAATTTATGGAAGCGTGTAAATCTATGGGGATAATAAAAGACAATGGCTAAACTACCTTACAGTTGGAATAAAGTAAGTCCTGGTGATATAGTATCTTTCGTCTATGAAAATAGAGATGGTAGAAAACTTCGTAGAACTATATTAGTGTTAGACCCAAAGTTAAGAAACAGAGCTAAAAATCCATCAAGTCAGTATTTAGTTCATGGTATTCAGTTAGAGGTATCTAATCAACCAACATTAGTACAGATGAAAACCCTTTTAGAACAAGCTGGTGTAACAGAGATAGTTGATGAGAAGAAAAAGATATACAGAGTTCAATTAGATGGTACTGCTAGACAAATTTACAAAAAGATGAGAACTATAATAAACAAATATGGTATCTACAGAAGTTATAATTACGATAAGGCTAGAAAGAGTTCAGTAACATTAGAAGATTTAAGATTACCAACACAATTTGTGCAAGAGTTAAGAAATGAAAATTAGTTATGGTATTACAGTTCACAATGAAGCTGAGGAACTGATTAAGTTATTAGATGTACTAAGCAAAAACATAGACGATGAAGATGAGATAGTAGTTTGTGTTGATGGGGATGATGAAAAGGTAGAGGCTGTATTGGGAGAATATCTATCTGAAAACAAAGCTATAGTTTACAAAAGAAAACTTGATGGTAACTTTGCAGAACATAAAAATTCAGTTATAGAAAAAGCAAGTGGTGATTATGTATTTCATATTGATGCGGATGAATATCCAAATAAAATATTAATACAACAACTTAAAGAAATATTAGAGATAAACGAAGTTGATTTGATTTGGATACCACGAGTGAATACAATTGATGGTATGGAACAAATACATATCGAAAGGTGGGGTTGGAAAGTTACAGAAAATGGTTGGGTAAATTATCCCGATTACCAATCACGAGTATTTCGCCGTGACGGTAAAATTCGTTGGGAAAGACCATTACATGAGTTGATACGAGGTGTAAAAACTTATGCACACTTACCACCACATGAAGAGTTGAGTTTGTATCATCCAAAAACAATGAAAAAACAAGAAGCTCAAAATAGATTTTATAATCAAAATTTTAGTAAAGAAATGAATGTGAGGAAGATGTGATATTTTTCAGAATAGTAGATAATAAATTATTCTCTGCTGGTGAAGTTGATAGGCTTGGTTTTGAAGAGTCAGAAGGATATAGAATACCTGATGAATATTTACAGAATCAAGAGTTCATGGTAATGAGAACTTGTCATGGATTAGGAGATTGGGGTATCGTTTCTTCACTGCCAAAATTGATAAAGCAAAAATACCCAAATTCTAAAGTTTATCTACCTACACCTAAACTTTTAGAAAGTTTGTTTGGTAGTATGAAGCACAATTGGGGGGCATTCGAAAATCCTTTTTTAAATGTAGAGCACATTTTTAAAAATAATCCATATGTCGATGGGTTCAAAGACTATATGATAGGAGAGGTGTTTCATGACCATTACAGAGTTTATGATAGAGATAAAAAAGATATACCAATTGTAAAACAAATTTTAAAATTCTGGCAGTTTGAACCAAATGAATACAAAGATTGTTCGCCAAATTTACATTTTTCAGATGAAGAAATTGAGAAAGGTGAATCTATAATAAAAAAATATGTTGGTGATAATGAGTTTGGTGGATTGTTAATTACTGGTAGATACGAAAGTCAAGATGGTAGGTACGATGAAGAAACTAATAAAGAAATTTTATCTTACTTTTTAGATAAAAATGATATTCCTTATTTCTACTACACTTATAAACCAAAAGATGAGTTTCCTTTTGAGTTCAACGGATGCTTAGATATGAGGAATATGGATGTTAGAACTCAGTTGTATATTAGAACGAAAGCTAAATTTAATATAGGAAATCATTGTGGAGTCTTAGATTGTGTTGCAGGTAGCTCAAAGGTATATCAGGTTCAAAGAGTATTTCCATTAAATCAAAATAAAGTAGACAACGAAATTTATCTCAATAAAGAGAATTATAAATATTTAATTGATGATGATGACTTCAAAGTGGACTTGATTAAGGGTTTGCCTGATAAGTTCACTTCAAAGACAACTACATCATTGAAATGGAAAGTAGACTTTATTGATTACTTTAGAGATGACAAATATAAAGATATGAAGATTTTAGAAATTGGTTCTTCTTTGGGACATTCTTCTAGAACATTGAGTTTTTTGTTTAAAAAAGTAATCGCTGTAGACAATTTATCAGAGAGGCATATAAAATCAAATAGATTGAATTATGACAGAGATAATATAGAATTTGTAACGATGGATGTTTACAATCAACCTTGGAATTTTGAGTCAGTTGATGTTGTTTTTATAGATTGTGTTCATGATTATGTTCATATTAAGAGTGATATAGAAAACAGTTTAAAATTTGGAAAGGGAACCATAATTGCTTTTGATGACTATGGTTTATTTCCTGAAGTCAAGAAAGCAATTGATGAGTATATAAAAAATGGTATACTAAAATTAGAAACTTATTTGGGAATGCCGTTGGGAACTAAATTTCCAAAGACATTATATATAGAATTAAAGGATTGGGAGGGATTAGTATGTCAAGTAATGTAAAAAAAGAATTTTTAGATTTAGGTAGACATCCAATAGCAAATGCATTTTTAAAAGAAGAGGACTTTAAAGATGAGTTTCTATTTGATTTAAAAGTGTGTTGGGATGAGGAAACAAAGTTAGTATCGATCAAAGAGTTTGTAGAACCAGAGAAAATATTTAATGAGGACTATCCTTATAATACCTCTAATTCTTTTCCAATGATAGAACATTTTAAAAATACTGCTGAGATGTTGAAGATGAAATTCAAACCAAGTAAAGTTTTAGAGATAGGCTCTAACTCAGGTCCTTTTATAGAGAACTTTGATAAAGAAAATTCATTGTGCGTAGAGCCATGTGGAAACTTTGCAGAGGTTACTGAGAATATGGGATACAAAACTCATGTAGATTTTTGGACAACTGATTTAGCTGATAAGATTGTAAAGGAAGATGGGTACATGGATTTAATCTATGCAGCTAATTGTATCTGTCACATACACGACTTAGATGATACGTTTAAAGCTGTAAAGAATATTCTAAAACCAAATGGTGTTTTTGTATTTGAAGACCCATCACTACTTAGAATATTAGAGAGAGGTTCGTATGACCAAATATATGATGAACATCCTCATATATTTTCAGTAACTGCGTTAGACAATTTGTTGAGAAGAAATGGATTGCAAATATTTAAAGTAGATAATTTATCAGTACATGGTGGTTCTAATAGAATTTATGCTTGTCACTTTGATGGTATCACAATAGGAGATAGTGTAAAGTTTAATCTAAACGAAGAGTCTGTATTTGGTATAAATAACTTTCAGACTTATGAAATATTTGCTGAGAGGGTAGCTAACTCAAAGAAGAAGTTGATAAAGTTACTGAAAGATTTGAAGAGCGATGGTAAAAAAATAATGAGTATAGGTGCTACAGCAAAATCAACCACTGTATTTAATTATTGTGGTATAGATAGTAGTATGATAGATGTGATAACAGACACTACGATAGATAAACAGAATACATACTCACCCGGCGCACATATTCCTGTTGTTTCTCCTGATAGTATTGATATGAAAGATTATGATTATGCTTATTTAGGAGCTTGGAATTTTAAAGATGTTATCATAAACAAACAGAGAGAGTTCGTAGAAAATGGTGGTAAATTTATAACACATGTTCCTGATGTAATGATTTTTTCGTGATGAAAATTGGTTTAATAGGTTATGGTTATTGGGGTAAGATACTACTCCCTAAGTTAGAAAATTTTGGAGAGGTAGTGTTTACATGCACTTCAAAAGAAAGCTATAAAGATAGGCTAAATGAAGTTGATTGGGTTGTTGTAGCTACACCTAATCAGACTCATTACGATATTGTAAAGTATTGTTTAGAAGCTGGAGTAAATGTTTTCTGTGAAAAGTCTTTAACATTAGATTATCAGACTTCTTTTGATTTGTATTACACAGCAGAACTTTATAATGTTAAACTTTACGTTAATGATGTTTTTATGTTCAGAGACAAACTAAAAGAAATAGAATACCCTACTGAAAATAAAATAACTGTTAATTGGTTAAAGAAGGGTAGGTCTGATTATGGTAAATTTATTATGTCTAATCTTTATAACTTAGCTTGGCATGATTTCTATTTACTACACAGTATATTGGGTGAAGAATTTTCTGATATTAAAAAAATAGACACAAAAAGAACATTAAGTTTTTCTATCAAATTAGGCGGTAAGAAAGTAAATTTTTGTTATGATAGACTGGCAAAAGAAAATTTGCACGAAATTAATGGTATTAATCTAATGCACGATGGTGATGATAAAGACGCTCTGATGAAGATGTTTAAGTATGTTTTTAACAATGATGATTATTTAGAAAACAAAGATAGGACATTGTTCTGTGCTAGATTAATAGATAGACTTAGAAAAGAATTATTCGAAAGTGTAAATGTAGTCGGTGGTGGTATATTTGGGGTAACTTGTGCGTGGATGTTATCTAAAAATGGTTACTTTGTTAATCTTTATGAAAAGGCTGGTGACATATTTAACTCAGCATCTGGCATAAATCAGTATAGACTACATAGAGGATATCACTACCCTAGAAGTCACGAGACTGCTATTTCATCTAAAGAAGGACAAGATGGATTTTTAAAGTATTATAGTGAAAGTATTTTAAATAAAGTAGAAAACTACTATTGTATAGCAAAAGATAAAAGTTTAGTTGACAAAGATACATATATAAAATTTTTAGATGATTTACAATTAGAGTATAAAGAAGTGGATGTTGATTTAACCAATGATGAGGCTCTGCAATTGTGTTTAGAAGTAAAAGAAACATTATTTGATTCTAATAAACTAAAGGAAATCTGTTGGGACTTACTTGGTAAATACCTTGTAAAAGTTAATTTGAATACTGATTTTGGCGTTGGGGATTTAGACAGCACTTTAACTGTAAATGCTACTTATTCTTTAAAAAATCACCTTTCAACTGAAAAAGAAGATTTACAATTTGAGTTGTGTGAAAAGCCGGTTGTTAGGTTGTCGGATAAGTATAAGAACAAATCTTTTGTAGTAATGGATGGGCCTTTCATGTGTATAGATCCTTATGGGGATACAGGATATCATGTTATGGGCAATGTAGTCCATGCTATTCATGAAACAAATATTGGTAAAAAACCAATCGTTAAAAATAAAACCTTGAAGAAATATTTAAATAGTGGAGTTATAAAAAATCCCTTAGTTACAAACATAAATAAATTTATTGAATCAGGCAAAAACTTTTTTGATGACTTTGATACATTAGAGCATATAGGTTCGATGTATACAATCAGAACAGTTCTAAAAGACAGAGAACATGATGATGCTAGACCTACTATTTATAAATTTGATAAAGATAATTTAATTACTATATTTTCTGGCAAAATAGGTACTTGTGTAGATACTGCTGAAAATATTGTAGGAGATTTGATAAATGAACAATAAAGTTATTTATACATCAATGTTTGGTTATGCTGACAATTCTGATTTCTTTCTTCATACACCTAAATGTAGGTTAGATGGTTGGGATTTAGTTTGTTTTACAGACAATCCAAATATTAAATCTGATGTTTGGGAAGTTAGATTAGTGACAAGATATTATGTGGATGGTGCTAGAGATAATAGGTTATATAAGATATTACCTCATAGACATTTTAAAGAATACGATATTAGTGTGTGTGTGGATGCAGATGTACTAATTACTAATAATATAGATGATGTAGTGAATGAGCATTTGTCTGAACAAAACCTTTCAGTATTAGACCATTCAATATGTGGTATGACAAAGACTGGTAATTTGAATAGGAGAAGTTGTATATACCAAGAAGCTGATTTTATAAAGTGGTTAGGTGATAATCATCCTAGAAAAAAATATAAAGATGATATGAACATAATTTTCAATCAGACAAAAAAGTACTTGGCAGATGGTTATCCTAAGAATAATGGTTTAGCTAGAACCACAGTAATTTTTAGAAGACATAATGAGGCTGATGTAATAGAGGCTATGGAAAAATGGTGGGTGGAATACAGATACAATAGCAGAAGAGACCAATTAAGTTTTCCTTACTCAGTTTGGAAAACAGATTTAAAATTTAAATATATGTCCATAGATATTGATGATAACAAATGGTTTCAACTTATGAAACAATGGAGAAAAGACAGAAGTAAGAAAGTTAATATGAAATATGAACCAATTAGTTTAGAATATTTTTTAAATATGGAGTTCGCTGGGGGAACTGGTGGTAAAGAAATTATTACACAAAATCAAAGTTTGAAAACTGTTAGAGATGTTTATATGTTTTATTCTATACCGGGTAATGTACAGACAGTTAAAGATAAATTGATTCCTGATAACTGGCAATATTTTAATTGTATACTAGCTGAATTTAGAAAAGATGTTGGAGACCACCATAAATTAGGGTGGGATAAGATGACAGAAGAATATTATTCTAATTTAGAATTAATGAATGATAATGAGTTAGAAGCTTTTCTTAAAGAAAATCCAGTAGAATTTGATAATGGTTTTATAAAACATAGTTATCATAGAGCTTGTGCTATGATTGGTAGATTAATAAAAGGTAAGAAGTATATTCCATTTTACATGAAAAGGAGTCAGATATATGATGAAGTTAGAAAAAGTGATAATTTACAAAGAGTAAAACCATTAATACATAATGTAAAGGGTACAAGTGATATATCAATACCAACTGGTGAGTTTACAATATGTCAGTCTGGTATATTAGCCCTAATGGGTATTAGACAGAATGATGATATAGATATTATAATATCTACTGAAGCTAGGAATCAGATATTCGGCGGTGATACTAATTTTATTAGAAGTAATGGGGTTGAGATATTTGAACCTAATCGTGGTAAGTTTAGAATATTTGATGCTCAAGGCGATGATGATTTAATTGAAAATTATAGTTTTAACATTGGTGGTTACAACTTTTTAGAACCAAGATTTTATTTTAGTAGAAAGAACAAACATACTGATAGAGATAAATCAGATTGGGATGGTATAAGAAAGTTTTTTGAAATGAAAAGTCATAAAGGGTATCCGTTTAATAAATTAACAGAAGAACAATGGGGGGTAAAATTTATATGAAAAATATAGTTTTTATGCCAAATATTAATTTAGATGATAATAGAAACAAATCTTACGAATATTCTGTTAAGAGTTGGAAACATTTTTGTGATAAGAATAATTGTGAATTATTAGTATGGGAAGATTTACTTTATCCTGTAGAATATATGAAGATAACTTGGCAAAGATACCATCTATTTGACTTTTTGGATGGTAATAAAATAGATTATGACCAAGTTCTAATGATTGATGCTGATACTATCGTGCATCCTGATTGTCCTAATTTCTTCAATGAAACAGATGGTAAGTACTGTGGAGTAATGAATGATGGGGATTATGAATGGGTTTTGAGAAGCATTGAAAATTTTGGTAACAGGTTGTTTGGTGGAAATAGAATCAATCTTCATAGATATATCAATGGTGGGTTTCAAATTATTAATAAAAATCACAAACCATTTTTTAACGAAATGAAAAAATATTATGAAGAAAATCATATAGATATAAAAATAGCTATCACCGAAATTCAAGCTGGTACAGACCAAACCATATTGAATTTTATGTTAAATAAACATAAAATAGATTTAAAAATCTTACCACCATGTTACAATCTACAAGATTTGTGGAGAAAGAATGTACTTTTACTAGATAATGAACTTCAACATTGGATGGATGATAAACTTTATTTTTCAGAAGCCGGTTGGGTTTATCATTTTAATGCCATACCAGGTAATCCAATGAGAAGAGATGCTAGTTATTGGATGAAGAGAACTTATGAGGAGTTATATAATGTGTAGCATATTATGTACCAATAAAGATATAGAAAATGTTGACGAAATAAACTATTATTTGAAGTTTAGGGGTCCTGATGATACTTGTATTGTCAAAGATGATGTTAATAACTTTACTTTTATACATAATCTTTTAAGTATGACCGGAGAGTTTACTAGCCAACCATTCCATGATGATGGTATTGTTTGTCTATATAATGGAGAAATTTATAATTATAAACAATTTGGTGATTATAAGAGCGATGGTTATTGTTTAATAGACTTATATAAAGAATATGGAATTGAATTTGTAAAGAAATTGGATGGAGAGTTTGCTATTTTATTAATGGATTTTAACAGAGACTTAATAGTTATGGTAACAGACCCATTCAAAACAAAACCTTTATTTTATTCAAATGAAGATGGTGATTTTGGATGTTCGTCATATAGAACAGCACTTGATAAGATTAATCATAAGAATGTGAAAAAAGCTAAACCAAATACTGCTATGACTTTCAAAATTTCTGATGGTTCTTTGATAGATGAATTTACAGTATGTGAATTTGATTTGAATCAAAGTAAAAATCATTTTGATGATTGGGACAAAGCTTATACGGATTCAATTTTTAAAAGAACTTCTGATACAACTCAAAAAATATTTATAGGTTTAAGTTCAGGTTATGATAGCGGAGTGATATGTGCTGAATTAATTGAACAGAATGTGGAGTTTAAAGCTTATACTGTCAATGGTAATACAGAAAATTTAAATATTTTGAATGAAAGACATAAATTAATTAACAATTCAGAAAATGCTTCTTTAGAAAATCTATATAAATCAAATGAGATTCGTGAAATACATCGAAATCAAATAAAATCAGGCACAGAGGAATTTAGATGGACAATAGAATCTTCCTCTACTGATTATAAAGAAAGAGCTTTACTTTGGGATGACAGAGGTTCTGCGTGGATGTCCTTGGTATGTAATGCGGCTAATCAAGATAATAGAAAAGTGTATCTATCAGGTATAGGTCCTGATGAAGTATATGCTGACTATGGATTTAATGGTCAAAAGTTTGCTCCACACAGTAATTTTGGTGGGATATTTCCAAAAGACTTATCATCTATATTTCCTTGGCTCAGTTTTTACTACAGTAGTATGGAATCCTATATAGCTAAAGAGGAATATGTGTCTGGCATGTACGGAATTGAGGCTAGATATCCGTTCTTAGATAAAAAAGTTATTCAAGAGTTTTTATGGCTTACGTCTGATTTAAAAAATAAATACTATAAATCTGTTCTACACAATTACTGTATAAAAAATAACTATCCCCTTGCTATAGGTGAGAAGGTGGGGTTTTAGTATGAATGTAGTATTCTTTTCAGAGAGTCAAGTCAATGGCAAGATACCAAGAGACTTCCCTAACGCTAGGACGGAGTATGCTTGGATGATGGCATTGGATGCTCCACACTACAACATAAATAATATTCCAAATGAAAAGTTTGATTTAGGTATAGTTATAATACCAAAGAATAATCCAAACATAGATTTAAATTTATTCAGAAGTTGCTGTGACAAAGTGTCCGTAATGCAAGAAGGTCCCCATTGGTTCTTTCAAGACTATTCTGTAGAACAACAATTTCATTATTACAATACTGTAGTTAGTGCTGATTGGGTTTATTGTCATAATGAATCTGATGTAAGTTATTATCTTGGATTGGGCTGTAAAGATGTGAGGGTAATGAGAAGTCTTATGATTACTGATGGGTTAACTACTAGAAGAGAAAAACTAATTGATAGTTATGGTGATTTACCAAGCCCAAAGTTTTATGAAAATTCAAAGGTAATAATTGGTGGTAATTTTGTTAGTTGGTATGGTGGGTTTGATTCTTACATGGTAGCTAGAGAGACAGATTATCCTATCAGCTGTCCATCAATGGGTAGAAAACAAGAACAAGAAAGTATGATTGAAGATATAAACTATCTGCCCTATATGAGTTGGAGAGATTGGATTGATAAGCTGAGTGATTTTAGTATAGGAGTTCATCTAATGAGAACACATGCGGCTGGTACATTTGCTATGAATTGTGGATTTCACGGAATACCTTGCATTGGATACGAGGGATTAGATACTCAAGAAATACTACATCCACTAACTACGGTTAAAGTTGGAGATTTAGACGAGGCAAAAAGAGTGACTGAAAAGTTGAAGACTGAAAAGTTTTACAAATTGTGTGTTGATACAATGGACAAAAGATTTAAACAAAGCTATACAGAAGAAGCTTGGTTTGGTAATTGGAAAAGTACAAATTAAAATTGTATTTGGGTTTGAATTTTAATATTTATTTGAAAGGTAAAGGTTAATTATATGAAAATAATAGGGTTTCAATCAGGACATGATGTTTCTTATTGTGTTTTAGAAAATGGTGTTCCAATAATACATGAAGAGTTAGAGAGATTTATAAGAGAAAAAGAACCGTTGGGTGATGGTTTAGAAATGGCTTTGCAGATGTTGCCAGAAGAAGATGTTAATGATGCGAAGTATTTTGTTAATGGTTGTCCGAGAGCTAGAAAAACTTATCCAGAAATATTAGCTAAAAAAGAACCCGATACTAAGATGAAATCTTTGATAGAAAAAAATGATGGTAAATATTTTATTGTCGGTCATCACCAATCTCACGCGGCTAATGCTTTCTTTTCAAGCAATTATGACGAAGCTTTGATAATCACTGTTGATGGGAGTGGAACTGAAAAAAATGATTGGATGAATATTGAAAGTGAATTTGGAGAAACTGAAACATTCTCTTCTGCATTTACTTTTTGGGATGGTAAGGGTTTAGATATTACTCCAATTAAAAGAATACCAATGGAAACTCTAACTATAGGTTCTCCGTGGAGAATTTACACAGGTAAAATATTTGGATTGTCATCTGGACACCCACATGGTTTAGCAGCTGGGAGTGTTATGGCTATGGCTGCTGTAGGTGACTCTGATAAATACTGGAAAGACTTTTATAATGCATTTATGGCAGGCGGTGGTGGTCCTTCATCTGCTACACAAAAAAATGTAGATAAATACAAGCCAATTGCTGAAAGAAGTGAACAAGATGCTTTTGATGTAGCGGCTGGTTTACAAAGAGCTACTGAAGTTGTCTGTAAAGAGATTATGACTCCTATTATCGAAGAACGTAAACCTAAATATATATGTATGTCTGGTGGAGTTGTTTTAAATTCAGTAATGGTAGGGAAGATGTATAAATGGTTTCCTGAAATAGAACAAATTTATATTTGTCCTGTACCCTATGACGGTGGATTATCTATAGGTGGCTCTCAATTTATTTATCATCAAATATTTAGAAATCCTAGAATTGAATGGAAAGATAATACATCACCATATTTAGGAAGAGCATATGATGAAAAAGAAATACGTTCTGAAATTGATAAAGTTTCTGATAAAATAAATGTCGAAACAAATGTTTCAGATGAAATGGTAGTAGATTTATTGACTTCAAAAAACATAATTTCAGTATTTGGTGGCGGCTCGGAGTCAGGTAGGAGAGCGTTAGGTAACAGAAGCATATTATGTGATCCAAGATGGCCTGATATGAAAGATATAATAAACGAAAAAGTCAAACACAGACAATGGTACAGGCCATTCGCTCCATCTATACTAAGAGAAAATGTTAAGGATTGGTTTTATAAAGATGTGGATAGTCCTTATATGACAACAGTATTAGATTGGAAAGAGGAAGCAAAAGATAAAGTTCCAGCAGTGGTTCACTTAAATGGTACGGCTAGATTGCAGACTGTAACTGAAAATGATAATGAATGGTACTATAAATTTATTAAGAAATTCGAAGACAAAACTGGAGTGCCAATTGTTTTGAACACTAGTTTTAATGACAGAGAACCAATTGTTGAAACTCCAGAACATGCTATAAATTGTTTTATGGGAACTAATATAGACTATTTGTATTTCTATGAATATGGAATTTTAGTGGAAAAGAGAAAATGAAAATAATAAATATCTCTGGTAGTTCTGGTGTAGGAAAAACAACTATTGCTAAAATATTAGTTTTAGTTTTATCTGAGTTAGATAAAAAAGTTTTACATTTATGTGGGGATGATTTACATAAATGGGAAAGGCATGATGATAATTGGAAAAAGTTTACACACTTAAATCCAACCGCGAATAATATAAATGTAGGTAGAAAACAAATTATAGACCTTATCAATGGAAAGCATATAAAAAGAGATGTTTATAATCACAACACAGGTAAATTTACGAAGAATTGTGTAATAGATTCGCATGATATAATTGTTAACGAAGGTTTACATGCGCTGTATGATAAAGAAATTTGTGAGTTAGCAGACTTAAATATTTTTGTCAATACAGATGATGAGTTGACAAAAGATTGGAAACTTAGTAGAGACATACAGAGTAGGGGATATACAGAAGCTCAAGTTCTTAAAACTATAAAAGACAGAGAGTTAGATGATAAGAAATACATTCAACCCCAAATGAAAAACGCTGATATTATAGTAAATTTTAGTAAAAAGAAGTATGGAACTGTTGATTTAAATTACAAAGTTGTGAATGAATTTAATGAACATTTATTCAAAAAAGTAAAACAATTTTATGATTTACATAAAAGTTTTTTAATGACTTGTAGAAGTTTATCTTTTGAGTACGAGTTGATTCAAGGTGCCGGTGGTAATTTGTCATTTAAATTTGATGATAAGATAATAATAACATCATCAGGACATACTATGTCAGACATATCAATATTAAACGGATATTCTGTTTGTGATTTGAATGGTATACCTATAAATGAACAACAGAAAAGGCCGTCTATGGAAATAGGCTTTCATTTAAAACTCGATGAATCAGTTGTTTTGCATACTCATCCAATATATCTTAATACTATTTTATGTTCTCAAGATTCTCAAGAAATCTTAAATGATGTTTTAGATAAATTTGATTATATACCTTATGCTTCTCCAGGAAAAGAACTAGCGTCTATATTTACAAAATCAGATAATAAAGTGGTGTTGTTAGAGAATCATGGTTTAATTTGCTGTGGAGATACATTTAAAGAAGTCTTAGATATGAGTTTGAAGATTAATAAATTATGTAAAGAGTGGTTAATACAAAATTCAAAAACATTTACTGTTTATTCTAATTTATTCAATAATTTTGATTCGGATAAATTTATATTTCCAGACGCTGTGGCATTGGTTGAAGAGAACAAACCTATAAATGATTATATTTTACATATACAAAAAGAGGTGGGTTTAACACCTAAGTATTTAACTTCTGATGAGGTTAGTAAAATTAGAAATATGGAAGCTGAAAAATATAGAAGGAGTTTAGTATGAAGGTGATAATACCAATGGCTGGCTTAGGTCAGAGGTTTGTGGATGCTGGGTATAATGTTCCAAAACCATTTATAGAGGTTGCTGGACAAAAGATAATCGATAGAATTGTTAATATGTTTGGTGAAGACGATGAGATGATTTTTATCTGCAATGAAAGACATTTAAGAACAGATGATACAGAATCTTATTTACAGGGAATAAAAAGAGGGTGTACAATATTGTCAGTACCACAACATACAAAAGGACCTGTATTCACTGTTATACCACACTTAGATAGTATACACGATGATGAGGAAGTAATTGTTTGTTATTGTGATAATCCTTATTTGTGGAATTATAGAGAATTTAAAAATTATGTTAATAAAAATAATGTAGATGGTTGTATATTAACTCATTCTGGATTCCACCCACACAGACTTAGTTCGACATATATGGCTTATTGTAAAACAGAGGGTGATTCTTTAATAGAGATAAAAGAAAAAGAACCATATACTGATAATCATTGGGAAGAACATGCATCAACAGGAACATATTATTTTAGTAAAGGTTCTTATGTTAAAAAATATTTTCAAAATGCTGTAAAAAATGAAGTAAAGCATACTAATGGTGAATATTATGTTACTTTAGTTTATAATCTGTTAGTAAACGATGGGTTAGATGTAAGAGTATTCGATACTGATTATGTTACAGTATTTGGAACACCAGAAGAAGTTAAAAATTATGAAGCTTGGAATACTATAATTTCAGGAACACAAGTTAAATCGGAAAAAGATTTATTAAAATCTTATAATTATTGGAAAGGTTATGAAAAGAATATCACACAAATTAAATAATGATAATTTTAAAATATACGTTGATATCGATGAGACTATATGTTTTTATGAAAACGAAAGAGTTTATGAGGAAGCTATTCCTAACCAAAATAATATAGATAAAATTAATAAACTTTATGATGAGGGTAATACAATTGTATATTGGACTGCTAGGGGTTCTATCACAAATTTAAATTATTATTCTTTGACTGAAAGCCAATTAAATAAATGGGGCTGTAAATATCACAAACTAAGTGTTGGTGATAAACCAAATTATGATTTGTTAATATGCGATAAAACAAAAAGAATAGAAGAATTATGATTTTAATATCACATAGAGGTAATGTAGATGGAGTAGCTATTGAAAAAGAAAATACAAAATCGTACATCCAACAAGCTATTGATTTAGGATATAATGTTGAAGTTGATATTAGATATGAAAAAGATAATTTTTTATTTGGGCATGATTATGGACAATATGATGTAGATTTACAATGGTTATTGGACAGAAAAGATAAGTTATGGGTACATTGTAAAGATTTTACATCGCTAAGTGAATTAATAAATACAGAGATGAGGATTTTTTATCATCAGAATGAAGATTATACAATAATAAGTGATGGACATATATGGGCTCATAATTTAACTAAAGTTGATGATAAATGTATAATACCTTTGTTGAATAAAAAAGAATTGAAAAATTGGAAAGGAACAGATGTCTACGGAATTTGTTCTGATTATGTAGGTGTATGGTAAATTTAATAACATTAGCTGGCAGAGGTGATAGGTTTATGAGGGGCGGTTACGAAGTTCCAAAACCATTAATTAGAGTTAATAGTGATTATATGATTTGTGAAGCTGTAAAATGTTTACCGGATTGTGATAATTATGTTTTTGTGTGTCTTAAAAAGCATGTGGAAAAATACAATATAGATGATATATTGTATAATAGGTATCCAAATTCAAAAATTGTTCTTATCGATGGGGTTACGGAAGGTCAAGCTTGTACTGCTGAAATTGGTATTATTGGTGCTAAAATAAATTTAGACGAACCACTATTAATTAGTTCTTGTGATTATGGTTTAGAATGGGATGAGGATAAGTATAATAGTTTAAACTCCGATATTATAGTTTGGACTACGATAAATAATAAATCCTTTGCTAGTAATCCAAATTCATATAGTTGGTTGGATGTTTATAATGAAATACTAGTAAAAACTTATGTTAAACAAAAGGTGTTTGATGATTCATATAATAATCATGCCATTGTTGGAACTTTTTATTTTAAAAAAGCTAAGTATTTTTTAGATGGTGTGAGAAGAATATATGATGGTAATATTAAAAGTAATGGTGAATTTTATATTGATAATATATTTAATACATTATCAGAATTAGATATAAAAATATTTGATGTTGAAAAATATCATTGTTGGGGAACACCAGAGGAGCTAAAGAAATATGAAAATTAAATATTGGGATGAATCAGATAAAGCTGAGATTAGCACTATATCAAATGAGAGAGGTATAAAAGTAGGTTATTTTAACGATTGTATAATTGAAGGTATTAGTGAACATTATCCTCAACCATTAATTAAATCAGATAATGAACTTCTTCTTCCTACGATAGAAAGATTTATGTCACTTGGCAGAGGTACGATATATGAAGAAACTATGGATTGGAATTGTAATAATACTAATGTTGAAAATGTAGAAGAAACACCATTGTTTTATTTTGTTTATAATTGTGCTAATTATTTTCATTGGATTTATGATACAGTTCCTTATCTTTATTCGTATTTTGAGTTGAAAAAAGAAATTGATGATTTAAAATTGTTGGTGAGTACTCCAAAGGGTAATGAAGATTTATATCCATTTGTATACGAAACTTTAAGTTTGTTGGGTATTACTAAAAATAATTTAGTCTTTTTGAATAAGAATACTAAATACAAAAAGCTAATAATTGGTTCGTCTTTGACTCATAACAGAATGTCCTTAGAACCACCACACAGTGCTATTATTTCAATATTAGGTTCAATGAAGGGTTCTGTATATAATGAAGAAAGGATATATATTTCAAGAAGAACATGGACAATAGAAAAAACAGAAAATATTGGAACTGATTATACACAAAAAAGAATGTGTGTTAATGAAGATGAGGTTGTAGAATTATTTAAACAATATGGCTTCAAAGAGATATTTTGTGAAAATCTTTCTATGAAAGATAAAATTGGAATGTTTAAGGGTGCTAAATACGTGGCTGGAACAAGTGGTGGTGGAATGTCAAATGCTATTTTTTGTATGCCAGAAACAAATGTGATATCTATTAATAGTCCAGATTTTTTTGTTATAAATAAACGTTTAGAATATGCATTGAATCATACAAATTTACATATGTTTGAAGATACCAAATTTGTAGGTCGTGTAGAGGAATCAAGCGATGAAAATGCTTTATCAATCTCAGGTGGGATGAACTCTCCTTGGGATGTGGATATTAATAAATTAAAATATAAGTTAGGAGAAATTTTATGAGAACAGCATTGTGCTTATCTGGACCTGTTGGGTTTTTATATACTAATAAAAGGTCTTATACATGGGAACGAGATATTGATTATAGGATAGGATATGAACATTATAAAAAACATTTATTTGATGTTAATGATAATGTTGATGTATTTATATTCAGTTGGTCTACTGATTATGAAGATAGACTTGATGAGATATATAAACCAAAAAAATCAAAATATTCAGAGCAAATTGATTTTAAACCTGAAATGAAAAAACAATCTACAAAAGATAAGTGGTGTACAAGGTTCAACCACAAAGTTAGTAGGTGGTATGGATTTAAACAAGTTATACAATTAAAATCAGAATTTGAAAAAGAAAATAATTTTGAATATGATTGGGTAATATCATCGAGGTTTGATGAAGCATTTATGTCAGATTTGGTGTTAGAACATTATCCTAGAGATGGCAGTATCTACTTTCCGTGGAATGCAAATTTTATGACGCATCGACCTAGATGTTTGGAATATTTTTACTTTTCAGACTCTCAAGGAATGAATAAATATTCTACTTTGTATGATAATTGGGAAGAGTATGGATTTTTTGACCACCACGATGAGTCTTATCACCACGCACATAAATTAGGATTGCCTATAATTATGATTGAAAGTTTAAAGGAAAGTATAGACCATGATTTAGTCAGAGCAATTTATAAAGATTGTGAATATATGGGTGATACTTATCCTGGAATCGATAACTTAGAAAAACTAAAACAATATCCTAGAGGCAATGCGCCAGAGGGTGGAAGATTTTAATATGATACATATATATACTTTACACTTTAAAAATGATTATTGGGTTGATTTACAAGTTGAGTCGTTTAAAAAACATATAAAAGTACCATATAAAAGTTATGCTATATTTTCACATATGAATCCCGATGTATATGAAAAAAGAAAAGACTGTTACGATTATTTTGAAGTTCGTGAAAAAGGTAGGCATATACATAAAGGTGGTAACTACCACCCAACAGACGGTAATAGACATATTTTTCCTGTTATAAAACAAAATTTAAAACCTGAAGATATTGTTATTAGAATTGATTCAGACGCTTTTTTTATTGATGATATAACTGATGAGTTCGTTAACAAAGTACAAGATAAGAAGTTCATTGCTATTCACGAACCACAACATGAATGGGATTTGAATTACAGAGCACCGCATCCAGCATTCTATGCTTTTCGTGGAGAGTATTTAAACCAAAGATTGGATTTAGCAATGGGAGAGATGTCAGAGGATGGGCACTCAAACTGGTGGGGTTTACTTATTAAATGGTTTAAAGAAAGTAATGTAGATTGGTACGCTTTAGAAAGGTCTAATAAAATTAATTTGCATTCATTATATTTTGGGATATACGATGATTTAGTTTACCACCATTACGCTGGTTCCAGAGATAGAATTACCAGAGTTGATAGAAAAAAAGCAAAAGAACTTAATGTAGAGTTAACAGAAATTATGGATGAGAATCATTTAATAGATAAAGATGTAAGAGAACAATTATCACAACAACCGGAATCTTTCATAGAATATTTGAAGGGTAACTACGAAGGGGAACTAGAATAAGTGTTGAACGAACCAAGAGTTTTACTTTTATACCCACCGGAACAAAATTGGTCTGATACTTTATGCAAACCCAATGGTTCACTAGCATATCCAATGTTGGGCGGAGCTTTGAGAGATATAGGTGTTGATGTAGAGGTTTACGATGCTTGTGTCGGTAATGACGATGATGATTTTAACAAATTCTTTTTCAATCCTACAAAACTAGAAACTGGATTGTTAAGAACTGGAGTTACAGATGAAAGAATTTTGAATGTGGCAAAAGACTTTGACTTTATTGGGATTACATCAATTTTTTCTTTACAAGAAACTATGGTTCTACATTGTTGTCGTTTAATAAAAAAACATTTTCCTGAAAAGATATTATTCTCTGGTGGTGTAAATGCTAGAGCTAGATATGATGTATTTTTAGATGCTGGTTTTGACATGGTATGTACTTCAGAGTCAGAACTTACTATTCAAGAAATCATGAAAGTTTATAGAAGTGGTAGCAGAGATTGGAGTTCAGTTCCAAAAATATTATTCAGAAAAAATGAAAAAACCATTAACACTTCTCATTTAGGGAGAGTGATTATGAATTTAGATGAGCTACCGATGCCAGCTTGGGATTTATTACCCAATGAAAGATATTGGGAAATTGGTAGACCACATGGTGGTCACTTTGAAGATGATGAGGAATTAAGATATGTATCCATGATGACCTCTTTAGGGTGTCCCTTTGCTTGTTCGTATTGTCATATAGCAGATGAGACTAAGGGTTCATTGAGTGGAGAGATAGGTAGATTCCGAATAAAATCAGATGAGAGAGTTTTGGATGAGTTAATATATTTGAGAGATGTTATAGGAGCTAAACAAGTATTTGTTGAGGATGATTCGATATTTGGTATGAAGAGAAGAGCCATAAAAATGTTAAAAAAGATTATAGGGTTAGGTTTAGAAATATTAGATGTAAATGGCGTTAATGTAATTCATCTTACTAAAAAAGGTAAACCAGATATAGAAGTGATTGAATTATTAGCTGAGGCTGGGTTTAGGGATATTGTACTACCGTTTGAATCAGCTAATCATAGAATAGTAAAAAAATGGTGTTCTAATAAATGGAAAGTTGAAGATTTTGATGTTAAGAATTTAGTAAAAGAAATAAAAAGAGTAGGTATGAGAGTAGCAGCAAATTATATGGTAGGTTTTCCAGATGAAACAGAGAAAGAAATAAAGCAAACTGTAGATTTTGCTAAAAAAAATATGACTTATGGATTGGATGCTTCAAACTTCTTTTTGGTTATGCCATTGCCAGGAACACCAATGTTCGATCAGGTTATGAATAATGGACAACTTCCGAAAGACTACGATATTGATAAAATGCAATGGACTAAGGCAAATATGATAAATACATCAATACCACCTCAAAAACTTGAAGAGTTAAGACAGAAGGCTTGGGAAGATTGTAATTTAGCACACCACATAAAAAATAGACAAAAGATGCAAATAACCGATAAAAATACAGGCGAAATACACGATTTGCAAGGAGAAAATTATGTTTAAATTCAATTATGATATAAAAAAATATGATTTTAAATCTTTATTTTGTAGGTGGTTAAATACTGATGATTTAACAACTTTGCATAACGAAAAAAAATATCCTGTTTTGACAAGAGAAGAAGATATGTATATGCATTGGAATCAAATTTATTACAAAAGATGGAGAGAGGATTCTTCTATCAAAGATTTATATTTAAAATTTTTAGAAGATGTTATAAAGCCAAGGTTTGGAGAAGAGATAATTTATCAAGAACTTCCAGATATAAGAATACATTTACCTAATAACATAGCTGTTGGAGAATTTCATAAGGATAAACATTACAGAAATGAAAAATGGGCTAAAGAAGTCAGAGAATTAAATTACTTTGTTCCTCTAACTGAATCGTATGGAACAAATACATTATGGGCTGAAACAGAAGAAGATAAGGGGGATTATACACCATTTGAATCTGATTACGGAGAATGCACTGAATGGCGTGGTAGTTTTTTAACACATGGGAATAAAATAAATAAAACATCTATAACAAGAGTAAGTTTTGATTTTAGAGTTATACCCAAATCAAGATATAAACCAAGTGAACATACATCAATTAATATGAAGATACCCTTTAAGATTGGTGGATATTATGGAGGAATAGTATGAATGAATCAAATAAAACTGATTTAAAACCATCTATAAGTACAAGTTATTTTTTAGAATGTGAGTCAGTAACTCAAATTATACATTTTAAAGATGGGATAAAAAGAACCTTTTCTGGTATAATGCCAGAAACAATAAAACAAGGACAATATACTAAGATGTCTACTGTTGATGGTAGAATGTTAATTATTAACGATAGTAATGTTCTATGTATAGAAGTTTTTCCAGAGGATAAAAAATGAAAGTTTTAATTACGGGTGTAAATAGTGGATTAGGAAAATGGCTTTCAAAACAATTTTCAGAGTGTGACGAATTTGTTAGAGGAAGTAATGTGAAAGATTTTCCAAAAGAAAAGAATTGGGCGCCAGATGGTTCTGGATATGCATACAAATCATATGATTTGATAATACATTGTGCTGGTTCTGTTCAGCATTCTAATTGGAGTAATGTTGGGTTAGATTTATTTAAAGATAATGTTTTTTTAACAAGAGATTTAATAAGTATTCCACATAAAAAATTTGTCTATATATCATCTATTGATGAGGCGAAAGATTCACCCTATGGAGTAACCAAAAGATTATCAGAAATAATTGTAAAAGAGCTTTGTGATGAATATTTAATATTAAGACCATCTGGATTATTAGGAAAGGAAATGAAAAAGAATACATTTCAAAAAATAATAAGTGGAGATGATGTGGCTGTAACAAAGAATACGATTATGAATTATATTTTATACGAAGATATTTTAGACGCGGTTAATGCTAATCAGAATGGTACAAAGGTTTTAAGATCTAATGGTGATATAACTATCGAAGAGGTTGTAAATATATTTGGTAAAAAAATAGATTTTGGTGATATACATTATGAGGTGGAATATGTAAAAACTGATATCAACACAAATAAAACATCCGAAGATAATATAAAAATATATAAGGAGAAGTATGTCGATTGAATTAAAGAGTCAGATATTAAATCTGATAGAAGAAATAGATGATAATGTGGAACAAAGACTAGACCATTTTTTAGAATGTATAAATTCAGATGGAAGTATTAGTGATGTTTTAAATTGGTTGCAGAATATAAAAGACAATTTACCAGCAGAAGTTACAGAGATTAATTTGAATGATGTAAATGATGGTTGGGGTATCAATGATAAAACCGGAAACTTTGAACACAAAACTGGTGGATTTTTCAAAGTTATAGGTGTTAAGACTAAAACCAATATTAGAGAGTCCGGTAAAGGTTGGAATCAACCAATGGTAGACCAAGGAACTGAAGCTAGTGTTGTTGGGTTGGTTAGACAATTAGATACAAAAGGAACTCCACTTTATCTCATAGAGGCTAAGTTTGAACCAGGCAATTATGGTGAGGTTTTATTGTCTCCTACTCTTCAGGTAACTTATGATAATTTAAATAAACTTCATAGTGGTAGAAAACCTTTATTCTCAGAATACTTTGATGGTAATGAACAAAAAGGTATAGTTAAGTTCGAACATTGGTATCCAGAAGATGGTGGAAGGTTTTACAAAAAGAGAGTAAAAAATATGCTTGTAGAAACGAATGATGTTTCAAAAATACCAGATAACTTTATATGGTTGAGTATGTATCAATTAAAAGAGTTATTAAAAGTAGATAATATTATGAATCCTCATTTGAGAAGCATAATATCATATTTGTAGGAGATTAACATGAAAATTCAAGAATTGGCAATAAAGGGTGTATTTTTAATTATACCAGATGTATTTTATGACAATAGAGGTTATCTTTATGAAGGTTATAATTCTAAAAGATGGAGCTCTTTAGACTTTCCAAATAATTTTGTACAAGATAATGTAGCATACAATTCAAAGAAGAACACAGTAAGGGGGATGCATTATCAGGAAAAGTATTATCAAGCTAAGCTTGTCAGTTGTATTAAGGGTTCTATATTAGATGTGGTAGTTGATGTTAGAGAAGACTCTGATACCTTTAAACAATGGGTATCTGCTGATTTAAGCGAAGAAAACAAACATCAGTTATGGATACCAAGAGGATTTGCTCACGGATACAAAACATTAAAAGATGATACAATAGTTTATTACAAAACAGACCAATATTATATGCCAGAAGATTACAGAGGATTTATTTGGAATGATAAGAACATAGATATTAACTGGAATGTGAGTGACAAAGATGAGGTGACTTTATCCTCTAAAGACATGGAGTATAAAGAATTTGGATATGAATAGAATAAATTTAAAAGATATAGATTTAGGTTCTCTTGGTGTAATACTAAACAAAGCTGGTAGGGTTGTTGATGGTGTAAATCATGGTAGAATGGTTTTAAAGGGGGATGATGTTTATTATAAGATATTTGATAAGGACTATTGTCGTAGAGAGAACTTTGTAAAAGCTCTTGAAGCTGGGTTCTTTGATGAGGTTGCACCAGCACTACAATCATTAATAGTAGATGGGGATGACATAGTTGGTTATGTCTGTGAGCTTGGAGAGTTAATAGGTTCAGAGTTTGATAAAGTTCCCGATGATTTCTATCAAAAGGTATTATCTTTGGTAAATGAAAAAAAAATGTTCTTTTACGATTTGGTCTCGATAAATATTATTAGAACAAAGAGTGGTGAACTAAGTCTTATTGATTTGGAAAGCGTATATGATATAGAAGAGTTATATACCATAGACAAACATAATGCTAAAGTTAAACCAGACTACTATTACACAGAGTTACAAAGGTTATGGAAAGAAAATATGAAAAAGATAAGTTTTATACAACCAAGTAGAAACAATCTAAAGTATCTACAATGGTCTTATAATAGTATCAGAAAGAACTTAGGATACAAACATGAGATTTGTTGGGCTGATGATTTCTCAGATGATGGTACTTGGGATTGGATGAATAAGATAATGAGAAAAGACGAGAACGTACAGATAATGAGAAACGATGGGCCCGATAGGTTAGGACATACCATACTGTATGATAAGTTAGTAGATATGGCTACCAATGATATTGTGATGATATATCATGCTGATATGTATGCTTGTCCAAATATGGATGTGGAAGTACTGAAGCATTTAGAGAGGGGTAAGGTTGTATCTGCTACAAGAATAGAACCACCACTACATCCAGATGGTCCTGAAAAGATACTTGAAGATTTTGGTATAGAGCCTGAAGAGTTTAAAGAACAAGAGTTATTAACCTTTGTCTATAATCGTTTAGAAGAGACTAAGAACGATGACTTCGAAACAAGTAGTGGAATATTTGCACCTTGGGCAATATACAAGGATGACTTTCAAGCCATAGGTGGGCATGATCCTTTATACGCTCCACAATCCAAGGAAGACTCTGATATATTCAATCGGTTTGTATTAGCTGGTTATGATACGATACAGACTTGGAAAGGGTTCGTATACCATATGACTTGTAGAGGTAGTAGGTTCAAGGATGGTGCTATGAGGAATCCAGCAGGTCAAGTCTTCATGAAGGGTAGAGAATCATCAGAGTGGTTAGCTCAGAATCTTAGGTCAACTCGTAACTTCATTCGTAAGTGGGGACACATGGTAAAACATGATGAATGGTTAAAACCGATAGTACCACCTAAATATGATATAGGGTTTGTAGCTTATAATTGTGATAAGAACTTATTGAGGGAGTTAGAACCTTGGTGTAGTAAGATATACTTAGACTTTGGCTCGGATTATATGAGTGAGTATAGAAAAGAAGAACAACAAGATACCCAATTTAACTTAGATGAAAAGATATTTATGTATGGCAACTCAAAGCCATCGGATTTGGGTAATGATATAATTATCGAGTTTGATTGTCGTATGCTAAACGCCAGCAACTTTCAGACAATTGTAAATTTATCAGAGATAATACAGCAAAGTGGTGAAGTTGGTGTAATGGAGTATGATATATTTAAGTTTCATATAAATTCATTGAATACATACGAAAAGGAGTTAATAATATGCGAGTCTTAGTTACAGGAGGAGTAGGATTTGTAGGTTCGAATCTGATAGAAAAACTACATCAACAAGAACATGAAGTGATATCTGTAGATAACTATTCTACAGGTAAAAAAGAGAACGAACATTCTTTTTGTGAATATCACAATGTTGATTTACAAGAACATCCTTTAGAATATGTAAAGATGGAAAAGCCAGACATTATATATCATTTAGCAGCTAAAGCTAGGATACTACCATCAATACAGAATCCATTACATACTATGAAAAATAATGTAAATAGTATGATACATGTATTAGATTATGCTAGAAGTAAGAATGTACCCGTAGTGTATGCTGGTTCATCATCTGTTGTTGGTGACATCTATTCTAATCCGTATACATTGTCCAAATTTTATGGTGAAGAGTTGTGTAAAATGTATTCGAAGGTTTATGAGACACCAATATCTATCTGTAGGTTCTATAATGTTTATGGTAAATACCAGCTTACTGAAGGGGCTTATTGTACGCTTATCGGTATCTTTGAAAGACTGTATAATAGTAACCAACCTTTAACTATTACAGGTGATGGAGAACAACGAAGAGACTTTACTCATGTAGATGATATAGTAGATGGTCTGATTAAATGTGGTAGGTCTTTACTAATTCCAAATGAGTTTCATGCTAGTGTTGATGGAGAAACATTTGAGTTGGGTAGAGGTGAGAACTACTCAGTAAATCAGATAGCTAAGGCTTTTGGTGATTATCCTACAAAGTATATTGAAGAGAGACCTGGTGAGATGAGGCATACATTAAATACTGATAAAAAGGCTTATACTATGTTAGGTTGGAATCCAAAAGGTGATGTGATAGACTATGTAAAAAATAACATTTTGAAGAAATGACATACTATATATTATTAGAGGGAGATTCCAAAAGCGCCATTTGGGATGAGAATACTTTGGGAGAAGAATCCTTTGGAACATTTTATACAGGAGCTGGTTTTAAAGCATTAAATACAATAGTTATGAGTGAATCACATTTAGTAGAAACAGTCAAAATAGTAGATGAAAAGAATCAGTCTTATTCAGTAGAAGAGTTTGTAAAATTAATATCAAAATGGAAAATTAGGTCTTGACTTATATACCATTTTGTTCGTAGCTTTAGGAGTAAGTTAATGGTGGATTATAGATATTTAGAAGAGCTTGAAGACGAAGCATTTGAAGAAAAAA
>Ga0209631_10001217_pt1 | contig 33421 bp, 24 predicted proteins | sample COG_08_FD_184752 | JGI IMG/M metagenome (GOLD analysis project Ga0209631, IMG submission 184752) | Pelagic Microbial community sample from North Sea - COGITO 998_met_08 (SPAdes) (version 2) | ecosystem: Environmental > Aquatic > Marine > Neritic zone/Coastal water | place: Helgoland, sampling... | reverse complement strand
TATGTCACCTGTCCAATGGCTAAAATCCCAACCCTCGTTGGCAATCGCTGTGATTAGCGGAGATTCTTGGATGGTAAAGCTTGATGGTCCAGTTGTTTGACCCCCAATTGAAGCAAGGATGTTTAATTGATAAGGGGTCAGTGAGAATACTGCTGTGATCGCAATTGGACCCTCAATTTTTACTTCATTTATGGGGTTATTTAATCCATTCAGAATATAATTTTGGTTATCAATATCTACCCTCCATTCATCAAATTGATAGCCTCTCGAAGCACTTGCATTTAATTCATAAGTTGAGAAGTGTGCAAAAGTTCCATCAGACTCAGATTCGGATATGACATTTCCTCCAATTGTAGAGTTTATTTCTACTTGAGAATCGTCATATTCGATAATTTCAAAGTAAGCAGCAATATCTAAGTCAGCAGATGGATAAAACCAAACGAGCGAAGAGTTTGGATCAACAAAACTTTGAGGATTTATTAGGGATAAAAGAGTGGGCAGTCCGTCCCATCTGTTAAATTGCCATCCGTCTAAAGGAAATGTTCCGTCTAAGTATAATTGGTCGGTTGAATTAAGGCTAATTGTTTTTTCGGAGGTCACCACAGCCGATTCCCCGCCTTCGATAAAGTAATCAATTTGACCGTTCCCGTAAGTTTTTAAGTTTATGTCGTATCTTTGAGGCTCAAAATTGGCAGTAAATGACAGGTTTTGTGGGGGATTGCCAGTTAGCCATTGAATTAAGGTTTCCGACGAAAGAGGATCAACAAGATAGTCAATATCTCCTGACCAATGAGTAAATCGCCAGCCAGGAAAGGCTTCGGCGACGATTTCAGGATTTTGATCAATGGTAAAGGTTTCCGGTCCTTTGGGTAATCCATCACCGATGGATGATAAATTCATTTGATAATTCACTAATTTGAACATTGCTTTTAATTGAACTGGTCCTTCGATGAGCAATTCGTTCTCAGCGACCACAGGACCATATGCCAATTGGGTCGCATTTGCGTCTCCAGCCCAACGATCAAATTCGTATCCCATTAAAGGAGTAGCAATCAAAGAGTAACTCTTAAAATGTTCAAAGCCCCCGGAGTCATTAGTGCCAAGAAAAATGTTACCACCAAAGGCTGAGGTTATGTTTATATCTTCTGCTTCATAGTCGAGCAATCGTAGGAATGCAGTAATGGATGTGCCCGTGTCATCCATTTTCGATATGTTTGCATCAGTGATAGCAGAATTTGGGTTACTTAAAATTCCCATGGGGTCTTGCCAGTAATCAAATTCGAAGCCTTCTTTGGGAACAACCCCAACTTCAATTATGCTAGTTGCTGGGTATCGTCCAGATGGCGGGTAAAGACTAATATAGCCTTGGGTTGATTGAACATCTAACTGGTACTCGAGCTCAGTAAAGTTAGCTGTTAGGCTCATGTTTCCCGAGGGTATGAATGTGGTTTCAGCAAAATTTTCATTGTCTAGCATGGCTAAAACATTGGAGGCTCCAGACCAATTTAAGAAGCCAAAGTGCTGATCAGGAAAACTGCGAATAGTGTATGTGTTTCCATGCTTGTATGAACTTGGGATGGAGCCGTTCGAATCAAAAATTTCATAAGAACCCCCATAAGTACTACCAACCAGTACTTGATATTCATTGGGAATAAAGTTTGCGACTAAAGCGGTGTCTGCTTGAAGGGAAAATGAGACGGTGGAATTTTCACTAAAAACACTACCATTGTTTTCCCATTCCCAATGCGAAAAGGATTGTCCTTGATCTGGATAAGCAAAGATGGTGAGGAAATCTCCGTGGGCAAAAAGACCGTCACCTGTTACCTGCCCTAACCCATTTGCAGAAAGATCCAAAAAATACGGTTCTTTATCAAACTCGGCGTATACGACCTGGTCGCCAGTGACGACCAAAGATGTTTCTGCGCTCCATGGGTCAGAAATGCCATTGCCTACCCATTGTACAAAGTATGAATGTTCCTGAGGAGTGGCGGTTATTGAAATCGTTTGCCCCCATGTGTAAGAACCATTGATTTCATCTGAAATAGTTCCTGTTCCTTTTCCATCTGGGTTAATTTCTAAATTAATTTCATACAATGGGGATTTAGTTGCTTTGAACCTATTTTCTGCCGCATTATCTTCAAACAAATTACCATACCTCCAAGTAGAACCGTTTGGAGTGTCTCCAGAAGCGATCTTGATGTACAAGTTCGAAGGTATGCTTGAACCATCAGGAAATGACGGCCATAGCCAGTTCTCTCCAGTCACGGTATTGTATCTTGCCCCTCCTTTATTTGGAGAATCGTAAAATCGTATGCAAATCGGTGTACCGGCAGGTGGGTTTGATGCGGTTATCGCAAAGTTTAAATTTTCAGAAAATTGTTTGGGTTCAGTCGGATAGACGATGACTTCATTGCTGTTCTTGTAAAAGTTGGTGGTAAAAACAAACATTCCATCGTTAAACCCATAGCCCGAGCTAGAATCGCCTACATAAGTTTGCTGAGTAAGGGGCGTCCACTGGCCAGAAAAGGGATCGCTTGTTGAACCGGCGGAAAAATACCCTAGCTCAACCAAATCGCCATCGCCGTTTCCGCGCACTCCAGCACTTAAGCGATTTCCGTTGGCGTCTTTGAGCAAATCTGGAGAATTCGATGAAGTAACCGTTCCCCATACGATTGTAATTTGAGGAGCTGCAAAGATAGTTTGTGAACAACAAAAAAAGCAGGAGACTAGAACGACCAAAAAATTTAATTTTGGCGAATAATTAATTGAATTGAAATAGCTCTTATTAATGAGAAAAAATATTCTACCTTTTAACTTTTGGACTAAATTTGAAATCAGTTTATTAGTCATGTGCGAGCGGGCTCGCGCGAGAAAAATCCTGAAATATGGTTTTGTATGGCTTAATGGATTTACGCAACTTGTTAATAAACAAATTGTTAGAATGCACAAACTAAGGATGTACACCAAAGGAGTTACTAGCGTTAAAACCAAAATACAATTCAACAGGGCTCTTATGTTATAATCTATGTCCTTACATGATCCTTTTGCAAGTAAATGTAAGGAAAATATTCCAAGGTTTCTATTATTATTAAAATGCAATTAAAAAGATTTCAATGATGGTTAAAATATTATTTGACTTAAGAATTGAATCGATTGATTGTGTATGAGTGTGTTTCCCTTTTAATAATGTCCTGCGACATTATCGCTTGCAGATTTGTGCCCTCTTGGGAGTCACTCTGTTGGGCTCATTTTCACAAGGTGTTACCACCACAACTATTGATTGGGGTACGCATTTAGGTTCAAGTTCTCCAATCAACGCGGGCGATACCGACCCCGGTAGTGCACAACTTCTATTTGGATTAGACGCAGTTGGCACCTCTTTAAACGAACTTGCCAACGGTTCAACAACAGGAAATGTCTACGATGGAGATTTAATCGAACTTGGGTTCTTTGATACCGATGCAATCAACAACGGGAGCTATACTCCTAACGAAAGCTCAGATCTTTTTAAAGGAATTTGGACGCCATTAACTTCCAAAACGACTATTGGCAGAGATTGGAGTGGCACAACGGTTGCTGAAGGAGAGTTTTACTTTCGCACTAAATTTCAATTGGACGGTGGAAATGCCAACAATTCGGTAAATAATTATTCACTTTCCAACATCGGAAGTAACGATTTGGATAACGATTATCTCGGAGACAGTTCAAGTAATCCTAACTCTCATGAGGACAGATTAAATGCCCTTACTGCGAACACTGTTTTAGGGATAAGGTTTTATGATATCGACACATCTAGCTCTGCCGATGGTGGGGGAGGTCTAACTAAAGCCACTAACGGATCTACTCGTTATAACACCATAATGAACCCCAATTGGACTTGGGGCGGCGGTGAATTTATATCTCTTCATTCAGTAGATGGTACGACTATCGATTCAAACATGGTTTTTGAATTTGATAACACCAGTGCCAACGCTGGTTCAAAAATAGGAACTTCAGACGCCACTATTAATTCAAATACAGATTTTGTCGCTACCGTTACTTACTTTGATGGGGACGAAACTATCAATGTTGGAGATTCGGGTGGAATTGGATCATCGGTGTTTAGTGGGTTTAATGGAACAGGTAAACTTTATGGTGGGCAGGATGCAAATGTTGTAACTCTGCATGCTCAGTCCGGAAATACTGGTAGTGACGCTTATGATTTCGATGGAGATTTTTATCGTGCCTCAACAGGCACAGATTCAACAGATTTAACTTTGATTAAGTCAGGTACCGGAGATCAAATCTTAAGCGGAAATATATTTCTTGCCGATTCAGATAACGCCGCGGCCAGTGGTGGTTTGAATCTGACCGCGGGAAACTTGATTTTGAAGCCCGCTTCAGGCAAATCTCAAACAGTTGAGTACATTACTGGTGCTGGTGGATTGAAACTTGATAATTCGGGTATCAATAACGGTACCATTGTTACACTTGGATTTGCTAACCAAACATCTTCCACCTTCTCTGGTGCTATCGTATTAGACGGAAATGGAGCGGCAGGGGAATCGACAATTAAAGTTTCCAAAGCGAGGACAGACGGGGGCTTTGTTGCTACAGATTTTGCAGACAAACAGGTTTTTTCAGGTGCGATATCAGAAAATGGAGGTGCCAAAAAATTAGTCAAGGAAGGTACTGGCATCCTTCAACTTAGTGGAACCAATACATTTTCTGGGGGTGTCACTATTGAAGACGGGACTTTATCTGCCGGCAGTGCTCAAGCACTTGGAGATACTTCAAACACAGTTACCATAACCAAAGGAAAATTGGAAATTGCAAACGGCGTCACTTTGAACAGTGGGTATACGATAAATACTGGAGATGCTGAGAAAACGATGATCGGTGGTAGAGGTACTTTAAACAAAGCTGTGACCATAGGTTCTGCCGGTTCTTCAAATTATGTAGATGTAATTTCTGTCGGTGATGGAATATCCACTTCCTTGTCGAATAACACTACTAATCAACAGGTTTCATTGGGTGAGCGAGCAAATGCAATTGGAACCTTTACCGTATCGAATACTCTTACCCTGGAAGACGGTGGTGTTTATGATTGGGAAATTAGTGATTTTACAGGATCTGCTGGAACAGATTGGGATTTATTAAAATTTGATACTTTAAATTTCGATTCTTCTAGCGATACCTTCACCATAAATATAATGGGGTTGGCAGCTGACGGGACTGCTGGTGCTATGGCTGGTGGAAATGTTTGGGGGTCTTACCAAACTACTAATGGATTCAAATTTATGGAAGCCACTGGCAGCGGTTCTGGATGGACAGGGACTGGGAGTATGGGGTCCGCTGGTCTTGTTTCAAATATATCTATTGAGAGTCGAGGGTGGTCGTACTATAATAGCCACAATCTAAACGAGTGGGATGTTTGGTATAACGGAAATGGTGCTTTCTATCTCCAATACTCTGCGGTTCCAGAACCATCCACTTACATGATGGTCACCGGACTATTGATGGTGCCTGGTATGTCTTATGTTCGAAGATTGCGCCGGAAAAAAAACGGTGATTTGGAAACGGATAAATAGAGGTATTCTTCAATCTCCCCCCTTGGACAAAATCACAGAAGGTAGGAAGTTTTGTTCCCCCCTTGGTTCTTAGATTTATTATAAAAGCTTAGGGGTTGAACACCTGTAGTCTCTAATCTTTCAACTCAATTAATTCTTCGAGGGATGAAAAATGTTCTGCCAACCCACTGGGCTTTTCTAACTCTCCAATGACTTGTCGAAAGGTTTCTTTCTTTTGCAATTGTAACTGGCGAACACGTTCCTCGATCGTTCCCTGAGCAACCATTCGATAAATAAAGGTTGGTTTAACCCTGCCTAAGCGATGGGCTCGGTCGATTGCCTGTTCTTCGACAGCTGGGTTCCACCATGGATCCATTAAAAATACATAATCTGCTGATTTGAGAGTGACTCCAAGCCCAGCTGCCTTAAGGGATGCAAGCATAACCGCAGGTTCCTTGGATGATTCGAAACGGTCCACGGGTTTAGAGCGATCCCGAGTGGAACCAGTCAGTTCGAGAATTTCCAAATGAGGAATTTCCAGTTTTATCCGTTTTTTTATGAGGGACAAAAAGGTGGTGAACTGACTAAATACCAAGACTTTGGCTCCGGAGCTAGAAAGATCATGTAATTTTTCGATTAACAAATCACTCTTGGTACCACAAGCGGGCAAATGTTCCCTGCCTGGAAGTAAACCAAGATCACAACAGGCTTGGCGTAGCCGGGTGAGGAGGGAGAATACATGCATGGACGATTGCCGAATGGCTTCACGTAAATCGTTTCCATGTGCTTGCAGTCCACCCTCGGCAAGTGCTTTGTATGCCTTGCGCTGTTCGTCGTTTAAGGGGCAGGGCAGTTCGGTTTCGAGTTTCGGTGGGAGTTCAGAAGCGACTTCATTCTTCATCCTGCGCAAGACAAAGGGAGTAACTTGACGGCGTAAAAGTTGCAGAGTCTTGGCCGAATCCTCAATTAGGCAATTTTCCAACTCTTTACGGGCACCTAATAAGCCTGGCATAAGGAAGCGAAAAATAGTCCATAAATCGAGAGCAGAATTTTCAATAGGAGTGCCCGAAAGGGCGAGTCGGTTACGGGCTTCAATGGATAAGCAAGCCTGAGTGACTTTGGCCTTTGGATTCTTGATTAATTGAGCTTCATCGAGGACCGCATAGCGGAATTCCACTTTATCGAGGAGGTGGCGGTGGCGTCGCAATTGAGTGTAACTGGCAACCCACAAGCAGGGTTCATCTGTTTGATCAAATGTTTCTTCTTTCCTTAATATACGAACCTTTAATTTTGGGAAATGTTTAGCCGCTTCTTTTACCCAAACTGGAACCACCGATGCTGGGCAAGTAACCAAGTCGGGCAAATCTTGGGTGGTTTGTGAACTTAGCAGGGCAAGGGTTTGCATGGTTTTCCCCAGACCCATTTCATCGGCAAGTAACGGGTGACAGCCTAAACTATGTAGGGCATGTAAATGAGCGACCCCTTGCTTTTGGTAGGGTCGAAGAAAAGTAAATTTTTTCCCCACTCCATTGGTGTCAAGGGCTTTGATTGATTCTCGCCAATGATCCAGCTGTCCATCAGCCCGTGTTCTCAAATACTTTCGGGCAAATAGGGAAAAAAGCATATACCTTGGCCACTGGGCACGCTTGGCATCTCCCCGGTTTCGCTGCCACCATTCAAAGTCTTCAACTTGTGCTTGATCTAACCTGACCAGCCCGTGACCCCGTATAAAAGTGGCACCCTGTCTTGCTTTGGTCACCCTGCGAATATGTTGAGTTCCCAGCCTACGGTTTCCAATATGAAAGTTTTCTCTCAGAATCATACTTTCATCGTCCCGACTACGAGCTTCAATTTCCCAACTCAGGGTACGCTGTCCTTGTTTGAGTAAATGGGCATCGCCTCCGTACTCCAATTCAAATGAATCTTCCCATCCACACAGAGATTCGTCAGCCAATTTTGCCACTTTTTTCCAGTCGGTAAGTAGGAATTCTCCCACTCCCTTTTGAAATTCAAAACCGTATTTACCTGCTTCAGCAACAAATCGCATCAGGGCAGGTCGGTCGCAGTCCTCCACTTCAGCAGCCTCTTTAGCATAAACGGAAATTCGCGAGTTATCCAAATTTCTCCATTCTGGAATAGCCCGCAATCCTTTTTGGGCAGATACTTCCATTCGGATAAGAAGTCCAGCTCCCGTATTTTCTTTTTCGGCCACATCCTCGGGCTCCGAGTCAGTATCCTTTTCGTCTTCCTTTGGCTGCTTTTTTTCCTCTTCCATCCAACCCACACCAAGTAGAGGGTCATCTTCCTGAAGTTCAGATATTAACTCTTCAATTTCATATAACCCGGCAGTTGCAAGAGCGATTCCAACTTCCTCATCATCCAGAGAAGTTCGAATTTCTGGGCCTTTTCCAATCCATTCTACCACCGAGTAGGTTTCCTCTCGGTTGATTTTTTTGGTAACGATGGCTTGGTTTTCCTGAATATCAATAGTGCTCAGGTAGCCTTCGCGGTAGAATTTTTGGGCTGATTTTAATTGTTCTTCAGTAAACCTCTTTTCCCATTCTGTTGTACATAGCCGTCTGAACCAAGCCTCGACGGCTTCTTGGGTAAAGGTTCTGGAGGGTCCATTGGAAATCATTGGCTGAAGTGGCTAAAACTTTCAACTTCCACGTTAGCGTTGCCCAAATATTCAGGGCAAGGGGAAAGATCGAAATGGGGGCTAAAGTTATGCACATCCAACCTGTGCAGGTGTGGATTACTTATTAAATTTTAGAAAAATAAACAGGGATAAGCTAGTCAGACTTTAGTGCCCATTCATAAGTCTGTGCGTACTGTTTGGCTGCCTTTTCCCAACCACATGATTGAAGAAGGGTATTTTTTCTGAGTTGGGCAAACTTTCGGGGAGTGCTGTATACTTTGAGGGCCTCCCGTATGGATTTCCAAAGATCCTGCCCGCTTGCTTGGGAAAATAGAAAACCGTTGGGAGAAGTCTCCCCTCGAGTAATCGGTCGAACCGTATCTGCGAGCCCACCCGTTTTACGGGCAATAGGCAACGAACCATAACGCATTGCATATTGCTGGGCTAATCCACAGGGCTCAAATCGACTGGGCATGATAAAAAAATCGGACCCTGCAAAAATTCTTCTGGCCAGGCCATCATCAAAGCCAATGAAAGCACCAATTCGATGGGGGAAGGAAGCAGATAATTTCTCGATTGCTTGCTCCTCTGAATGTTCACCACTTCCCAAAATGGCAAAGGTAGCATCAGTTTGCTCCATTAATTTTGGTAGAATTTCTACGAGTAAGTCCAAACCCTTTTGGTCGTATAACCTGGAGACCACTCCGAAGAGCGGTGATTCTGGGCTTTCTTGCATTTTCAATTCTTTTAATAAAGCCTTCTTGCAAGCTTTTTTGCCCGCTTGGGGAGATGTCGGAATAATCGGCTGGGGGAGGGCGGTATCCTTTTGGGGGTCCCAACCTGCTTCGTCTATACCGTTTAATATCCCTATCAAATCAGCACCGCGGTATTGTAAGCTTGATTCCAACCCGCACCCATATTCAGGGGTGCGTATTTCAAGGGCATAAGTTGGGCTGACCGTAGTGATTTTATCGGCATGTTGAATGCCACCTTTAAGAAGGTTCAGTGCTCCATTGTGCTCAAATCCATCCATTCCCCAATAGGCTGAGGGTAAGCCAGAGGATTGAAAATCTTTGTGAGAAAAGACTCCCTGATGTTGCAAGTTGTGAATCGTTAGTACGGAACGTATTCTGGCATTTGAAGATTTTCGGGGTTGGTCTGCGTTGAGATAAGCAGAAACAGCTGAGGACATCCAATCGTGAGCGTGGACAATATCTGCCCTCCAACCAGTAACTTTTTCAACCTGCAGGGCTGCCTGGCATAGTGCGAATGCTCGCTGGGGATTATCGGGGAAATCTCCCTGGTCGTCGGCATAAACCCCGGGTCGGTCATACAACTCAGGTAAGTCGATCAAATAGACAGGGACCTCGCTCGCACCCAGACGGGCTTCCCTAAGAGACCCTTTAAAAGATTTTTTTCCCAATTTGCAAAGAAGCGGTTTTTTAAGTTTTTGAGAATCTACCTGTGAGCATACACGGTGCTTCGGGCATATCACCCGAACATCCACGCCCAATGCATGGAGGGCTAAAGGTAGACTTCCTACGACATCGCCTAAGCCACCTGTGCGAACTATGGGGTTAACTTCTGGACTAACAAACAAAACTTTCATCAAAATGGTAAATTAAAAGATTGTTGATGTAGGATTGTTCCATTTTGGCAACGGGAAAGAAGCATTATGTCAATGGATTCCATGCTTGCGAATACCCTGTAATAAACGATATTTTATTAGTTTGTTACATTTTTTAATGATCCTCTCCCAAGAAAGCTCGTGTTTATCTTCAGTTAACTGAAGATAAATTTTTTCTGAGCCCAATCCCACCTTACGACATTGGTATAGTCATGCCTGATCGATCGATCGAATTTGAATCGGAGCGTCAATTTCACAGGCTCTACGGGGAGAATCCCGAGAATTTGTTGGCAGTTGAAAAATCTCTTGCTGTCAAGGTTGTGGCCCGTGGAAACTTATTGCATTTGGAGGGGGAGAATGTGGGGCTTGATCGTTGTGAAGAGCTTTTCGCCCTGCTTGAAACTGCAAAGGCACAGGGGTTTGCAAATGGAAAGTATGATTTTCTACGATTTTTGGAAAAAGTGGAATCCGGGAAGAGCCAAGAACTCAAGGATTTGTTGAGCCGCCCTCTTCGATTGCAAATAAGAAAGAAATCGGTCGTTCCGAGGAATCTTGGGCAGCGAAAATTTTTAGACCTCATTCTTAAAAATGATCTGGTTTTTGGAATTGGACCAGCGGGTACTGGTAAGACTTTCCTGGCAATGATTGCTGCATTACATGCCTTGCTCGAGGGCGAGATCGAAAGAATTGTTCTTGCCCGCCCCGCGGTTGAGGCAGGAGAGGCCCTTGGGTTTTTGCCCGGCGATTTGGAAGAAAAACTCCTGCCGTATCTTCGTCCCCTTTATGATGCAATGGATGAGGTCCTCGGACCGATTGAGGCTAGAAAACTTGTGGAGACCGGAGTGGTTGAGATTGCCCCCCTTGCTTACATGAGGGGTAGAACTTTAAGTAAATGTTTTGCCTTGCTTGATGAAGCTCAAAACACAACTCGTTCGCAAATGATGATGTTTCTTACCCGCCTTGGGGAGGGCAGTAAAATGGTAGTAACAGGCGACCTTACCCAAGTGGACTTGCCGGTAAAGCAGGAATCGGGCTTAGTTGAGGCTAAACGAATACTTGGCAAGGTTGGTGGGGTACATTTTCATGAATTTGATCATGGAGATGTTGTTAGGCATCCATTAGTGAGCCGCATTATTGCCGCCTACGGTACAAAAGATAGTTAAAAACCGAAGTTAAACATGGCGAAGGAGGAGAAAAACGAATTTAGTCGCAAGAGCGGGCGCTCGGGTGGACGTCGTAGGCGGGTTTCTGCAGAAGATGAAAAGGCCTCGATTCCAACGGAAGGAATTGCTGCCTTTTGGAACAGTTGGGGTAAAAACCTCATCCAAACCTTGCTCTTCGGACTGACCATCATTCTAATTTGTTTTGTTGGGCAAGAACCTCCTGGCTTACGTACTTTAGGAGAAGTTGCTCCTGAAAATATCTACAGCGACCGAACCTTTAATTATCTGAGCGATGTTAGAAGGCAGGAAGCAGAGGAATGGATAAGGAGCAGTACACCGAGAGAATTTACCCGCGATTTTGTTGGAGAAGAAAATTTTGCCAAAGCTATGGTACGGTTGCGGGAGGGTATCCTTTCGGTATTGGAAATGCCCGAGGTTTCAAGAGATATCGCCTTACAATCCTTGGCTGAGGAATTAAAGGTTAAATTTCAAGTAGTGCTTTCCGAGGGGGAAGGCCGTGCGATTCTTCTCTCATCAACTATGCAGGGCTATCCATTTTTTGAGTTAGGCAACAAGTTACTTTCCCAATTGCATCTTACCGGGGTGGTAAAGTTCCCATCAATGGATCAAAAGTTCTTGGCTGAGTCCAATGCTACCTCCCGTATTAATACTCAAATGATCAGTTTCACTAATGAATTGGTTATTTACGATCGTTCAAAAGTAAACACCTCAGATTACTTAGCGTCAGCGTTATCCATTCAATATCCTATCTTATCAAGCTTTATCCAGACCCTCGATTCCAATTATTCTGGGTCGACTTCATTAGAGGTAGAAATTTTAAGACTTGGGGAATTGGTCGAATTTTCAGATAATAATGTCTCCCTTGCCGCTCTGGAATTGCGTGATAGCTTGGCATCAGATTTAGGAGCTTTTCTGATCAAAGGCTTGAGGTTACGCTCGATTGATCGTTCTGCTACGACGGCTGCTCAGAAACGAGCAATTTCCGAGATGGAACCCACTGTGATTTCTGTTCGCGAAGGAGAAAATATATTGCGTAAGGGTGTGAAGGTAACTGCTGCAGACTTAGAGAAGTACCAGGAGTACCTCGATCTCGCGTTAAAGGATAGCGTGCTTTTACCCAAGCGTATCTTTGTGACATTTGTAACGCTCTTATTTGGAGTGGTTTATGTCCGCCTTGTATTGCCAAGTTTTTGGACGGATGGTCCCCGATCGAGTATTGTAGCCTTGAGTATTGTATCAAACTTGGCTGTTTCCCGATTTATTATGGAATTAGGAGAGACCGAGCTTTTTGGTGCCAGTCCAATCCTAATTGGTTTGTTGCCGTACTTACTTCCTATTGCATTTGCTCCTATGGTCGTGATGATCACGGTTGGTCCGCGTATGGCGACACTCACGGCCATGATGACTTGTGTCTTTCATGCGGCCATGCAGGAAATTGGCATTGAAATGTTAGTTGGTTCCTTGTGCACCGCCCTGGTTGGTGTCTATTTCTGCCGGGAAGTGCGCCTTCGCGGGAGTGTTTTGAAGGCTGGCACGATGGCTGGACTGACGGGAGCTATTGTTGCTCTTGGAATTGGATTTGCTTCAGGCAGTGGGTGGATGGGCCCCGTTAACCACGCTCTTGCTTCTTTTGCAGTTTCGGTCTTTACAGGAGCTCTTGTTCTCGGGGCTATGCCGTTGATTGAAAATGCATTTAAGGTGGCCACCGATGCTACTCTTTTTGAATTAACAGATTATAATCATCCCTTGCTTCGCCGTATGCAAGTTGAGGCACCAGGAACTTACCACCATAGCCTAATGGTAGCGAATCTGGCCGAAGATGCTGCCCTGGAAGTTAAGGCTAATCCAACGCTTTGCCGTGCATGTGCCTTATTTCATGACATTGGGAAAATGGTCCAACCAAACTATTTTAACGAAAACCAAGGCGATTTTGGTAACCCTCACAACCGTCAAAACCCGGCAATGAGTGCCTTAATTATTAAGAGCCATGTTAAGGAAGGATTGGAAATAGCACGCGAGCATCGTTTGCCCAAAGTTATTCGCGATGTTATTCGGCAACACCATGGCACGACCTTGGTTAAATACTTCTATTTTCAAGCAAAACAAAAACTAAAACAGGAAAATTTGCCTTATGGGGAATCCGAATTGATCGAACCGGATGAATCGACTTACCGGTATGACGGCCCCCGGCCCAGGTTCAAGGAGAGTGCTATTATCTTTTTTGCAGACTCGGTGGAAGCAGCGGCACGCTCCCTGGTAAAAGTTACCCATCATAGTGTGGAGGAATTGCTGGATTCTATTTTTCAAGACCGTTTAGAAGATGGGCAACTCGATGAGTGTCCACTCACCTTGCAAGAGGTTGCCACAATCAAGAAAAGCTTTCTCAAGACTACTCTGAATATGTTGCATTCTCGAATTGAATACCCCGATGAGGAAAAAGATTCCCGCAACCCCTTCTCCAAAGATGCCCGTTAAGCCACTCGATCGATTGTATCCGCAACTCGAAGTGGCCAATCAATACCCTGCTCTTCATTTTGACTTGTCCCAATTAGAGCTTTTTTTTGAGGTCATTTTTTCCTTTCATCAGCATAATGTCTCGGGTGAATTATCTATCGCCTTTATGGACAGTTCTGCCCATTGCGAACTCCACGGCAAATACTTGCAGGATTATCGCCCGACAGATGTTATAACTTTTCCGGCAGATACAGAGAACGAATTAGCTGGAGAAATTTGCGTATCTGTAGACCAAGCCAAAGAGGAAGCAATATCTCGTAAGCTTTCCTTTGAGCATGAACTTGGTTTGTACTTAATACATGGTTGGTTACATCTTGTGGGTTTTGATGATTTGGATAAGGTTGATCGTGAGATCATGAGAATGGAGGAGCAAAGAGTAATTGATCATGTGAAGAAACTTGATGCTTGGCCGGATTTTCGACTCGCTCCAGAGCCTGCTGAAGGCTAACAAAAGTACCATCGTGTCTATACCCGCACCCAGTTTATCCCGGCGTTTTCGCAATGCTTTTCTTACCGGACTTTTGGTGTTTCTTCCTTTGGGTACAACTATTTTTGTAATCAATTTTTTACTAGATTTATTCAAAGAACCAGCATTGCGACTGGCTTATCAGTTAGGTTTGAGCGAAGAAAATTCCTTTTTTGGTCTGGAAACGCTTCTGGCGGTTGCCGGATTGATAATCGGGGTAATTTTGCTGACTGCCCTTGGTTATTTTTCCAAGTATTTATTGGGTCGAGTTTTCATTAATTTGGCTGAGCGTACCCTGGATAAGGTGCCTTTTATTAATACGGTTTATCGTTCAGTCAAACAAATCGTGGAAACCTTTGGGCAAGATAATCGGGCGGTTTTTAAAGAGGTTTGCTTGGTGGAATATCCCCGGAAGGGTTGCTTTGTACTTGGATTTATAACCGCAGAATCCTCCAGCCATGTCTCCGACAAAATTGGGACAGGTTTTACTTATGTATTTGTGCCAACCACGCCAAATCCAACGAGTGGATTTTTACTTCTCGTAGTCGAGGAGGAAATTCATCGAATTGATGTGTCTGTTGGTGATGGTATGAAGATGTTAATTTCAGGAGGGGCGGTCGTCCCGCCTTCTGCTTGAATGCTCAAAGGTGTCGGGCGGTCCAACTGAATTGTCTGGCATTGCATTGTCCAGCGACCCGGCGGGCGATCGATTTGTCCGTATACAAATTTTTGATCAATCATTGGGCTTGAGTGCCGCTCTGTTTCGCTTGCCTGGAAAACGGAGTGGCCAATCTGCTCCTCCTGACCTTTTCGATGACTTGGAATGTCAATTGAATCCTTTGCGAGCTGGGTCTTCCATACCCTTCGTTGCCGAGTATCAAAAAGCTCGTTCCTATCGAGAATTGGCCCGCAATCCCGCCCATTTTTTATCTGCTTCTGAGATTGCACGTTTTTATTTAAACAATGGATCGCACTTGCTTGACCCTCAGCCGCGGTTGAAATTATTGCGTACAGCTCTTGATTCTTTCTCCCGTTCTCTTGTGCCCAAGGTTGTTCTTTTAAAGCTGTATTTTTGTTTTGCTCGGGATGAAGGGCTTCCTGTTCGAGAGTCTTGGCTTTGCTACCTTCCGCAAGTTCTTGCCGAAGAGACTCGCAGAGCTCTTAGTCGTCCGGTAAGTGAAGAAGGTTTAGACCCTAACCGAATCGAGGAACTAGTGGAGAGTATAAAATTATGGATGAATGCAGAGACCGAGCTTCGGGTGGAGTAGTGAACTGCATCTTGTCTCTCAACCCTTGCCAAACTAACTGAATTTAGGGTAAGAAGAAGTTTCAGGAAGTATGGGAGTAAGCAAAAAAAAATCCGAAGTAGGAACCAAAGGCAAAGGAACCTATGAGATCACTGAATTGGTAAGTGATGGGCTACGAGAGTCGGGTTTTTCGAATGGTATAGCCAGTGTTTTTGTTCAGCACACTAGTTGCAGCTTAGTGATCATGGAAAATGCTGATCCAACTGCCAGGGTTGACCTTGAACGGTTTATGGAGGAACTTGTTCCTGAAGACTACCCTAACTTTGTACATACACTTGAAGGTCCGGACGATATGCCCTCACACATCAAAATGGCACTCACACGTACAAGCGAGCAAATCCCATTTGCCAATGGACAATTACAACTTGGTAGCTGGCAGGGTTTATTTCTTTGGGAACATCGTTCTGCTCCACACAATCGTCGATTGATCCTAACTTACCTAGGCGAATGAAGAAAATTTTTAATCCTTGTATTCTCATGGCTTGCTGGTTTCTTTTGCAATCCGCTTGTGCTCCCGTGGGAAGTATTATTGAGGAACTAGATGATCCTGCTTTTGAGCGCGGACGCTCCTATCTTAAAGTCGGACGGGAGACCGATGCTCTCGACGAGTTTCTTTCTGTTACCCGTCGGGTTACTCAAGCCCCAAAATCTCATCTGGAAGCGGGACGGTTACTTCTAACTCTTTCAAGCCGGAAGGACCCGGTGGCTGCAATTTATCATTTTCGTAGATTTTTATTACTTCAACCAAATGCTCGCGAATCTCCCATGGTCGAACAATTGATTGTTACCGCTGAGCGTGAAATTATCCGGAAATTACCCGGGGAGCCCTATGATAACTACCTTGAGAGTATTGACTTGAAGGATGAGAACGAACGTTTGCGTCGAGAAATTGCAGACCTGCAAGCCCGTCTCGGCTCACCCTTGGCACCCGTCGTTCCTTCGACTCTTCCGCCCCCGTCTCCAACAGTTAACACGATATCACAACCAGTTCTGGTCATTGAAGAACCAAGAACTCCTCAAGCCTATGTGGTAAGAAAAGGGGACAGCCTTTATGCGATAAGCGAAAAAATTTACGGAGATTCATCGTATGTAAATGCCATTTACTCCGCCAATCGAGACACTTTAAAAAGCAAGAATAGTTTAAAGGTGGGACAAACCTTGCGACTTCCTCCTGCACGTTGACCTGCCTGGCGTAACCGCCGTTTTTTCATGGCGTATTTTGATAATAATTCCACCACCCGTCCTTTTCCTGAGGTATTAGATGCCGTAAGGAGTGCATCGGATTCATCTTGGGCCAATCCATCCTCACCTCACCGAGCGGGCTCTCAGGTTCGTGTTCGTTTGGAGCAGGCTCGCGAAGAATTTGGTCATTCCCTGGGAGTTGACCCTGCCAGATTGACTTTTACCTCTGGAGCTACTGAGTCAAACAATGCTGTTCTGGGATGGTTAGCTAATCGAAAATCTCCTTCAGGTGGGACGGCTTTGGTTTCTACAATCGAACATCCGAGTGTTTTGGAAACGGCCCGTCATCTCTTTGCTAATCGGATCGAATTGATTCCGGCAAACTATGATGGTCTTGTCGAACTTGGAAAGGTCGAGGAATTATTCAAGCAAAAGCGACCAACTTTGGTATCATTATTAGCTGCTCATAATGAAACTGGGGTTCTTCAGCCTTGGAAGGAAGTCGCCCAGCTATGCCAAGAATATGGAGTTTGGTTTCACTGCGATGCCACCCAATGGATGGGGAAATTAGATCCTCACGGTTTTGATCTTTGTTCGAGCTTTTCTTTTTCCGCTCATAAATTTGGTGGTCCGAAAGGAGTGGGTGGAATGTTTTCCCATGAACCTATTTGCTGGATTCGCGGGGGTGGGCAGGAAAAAGAGCAAAGGGGGGGTACAGAAAACTTTCCTGCTATTGAAGGAATGCGGATAGCTTGGCGGCAGACCTGTAATAAGTTGCCCCTAAAAGAGGATACCGTAGCTTGGAAAGAAAAATTTGAGAGCCAAATTAAACAGGATCTACCCGGAGTTCGGATAATCGGAGAAAAGGTTTCCAGGTTGTGGAATACTTCTTTTCTAATGCTTCCCGATTTTAATAACTCAAGCTGGGTGTATAAGCTCGATAAACTCGGATATTCTTTATCCACTGGTTCAGCCTGTTCGACTGCCCGGAAAGAAGCTTCCGAACTTGCCGGAGCTATAGGCTTGAGCTACGAGGATGGGGGCAGGTTGCTTCGGGTAAGTTCATGGCTTAACACCAGTGAGGAGGAATGGACCAATTTGGCGGGTGCTCTTGTACAGGCCCACGCCGAATTAGTTGAGGATCGTGATCAATCCGGGGTTATTACCCTATAAAAATAGGGCGGTAAACAGGTGCGTTTGCTCGGTATAAACCTTGAGAATTTTAGGAACATTGGCTCATTGAGTTTGGAGTTTGGAACGGACCGAATTTTTTTTCTCGGTGCCAACGGACAGGGAAAGTCCAATCTATTGGAAGCCATTGGAGTCTGTTCTACCCTTCGTTCTTTCCGCGGGGCATCTGCGGAATCAATGATCAAAGAGGGAGAGTCCGAGGTTCGACTTTTTGTCAGATTTTTGGATGACGATGGAGGTGATCGCGAGGCGATGATCCGTTTTGGTAAGAAAGGGGGCAAATCCGTTGAGATAGATGGCGAACCTGTTAATAAACTGGGCGATTTATTGGGACAATTTCCATCGGTTTGCCTGTCTTCGAGAGATTTTAGGCTTGTTCGTGAAAGTCCATCTGACCGGAGGAAATGGATGGATTTGGTGCTTTCCTCAACCTCGTCTAAATATTTGACTGCACTGCAAGGGTATTATCGATCAATGAAGGAAAGAAATACACTGCTTAAAAAACAGGCAACAGATTCGGAGATTCAGGCATTTGAACACTCCTTAGCTTCTTCCGCACAAGTTATTCAACAGATCCGGGGAGAACTGTTTCCCGCATTAGACCCTGCGTTTGAGCAATCCTACGCTGGTTTGTCTAACGATCAGGAATCGGCTCAATTGTCTTACAATCCCGATTGTTCGGCAAAGATTACTGATGAATGGTTGGCAATTTACGAACAGGAACGAATGCGCGATCGTCAGGTCGGTTCTACCCGTCGTGGACCTCACCGGGATGATTTTTCGTTACTTTTGGATGGCCGGGACTCTCGTCACTATGCATCTGAGGGCCAACAGAAGGGAATTGTGCTCGCTTTGCGCGTAGCTGAGTTTTCCTTTTTAAAGCACAAGTTGGGAACCATCCCTCTGCTGCTGGCAGATGATGTCTTGGGTGAACTGGATCCTTCCCGCCGGTCTAACTTTCGTAAAATGCTACCTCCAAATGCCCAATCCTTTGCTACCGGCACCAGTTTTCCATCGGATCAGGAGGAAGGAATTTGGGAAAGTTTTCGAGTACAATCCGGAGGTTTTGTCCCCATGCCCTTGAGTTCTACAGATGGATGAACTAACGGGGTTACATTGGGCTATTCTTTTGCTCGGTTCCGCTATTATGGGCCTTAGCAAAGGTGGTATCCCCGGTGCCGGCAACCTAACCGTGGCTCTGTATGTGCTGGTTTTGGAAGATGCTTTAGGTCCTGCAGGTGTGGCCATTTCCGTGGGATTGCTGTTGCCTGTGCTTATTTCTGCAGACCTTGCATCGACCATAGTTTATCGAAAACATGTCGAGTGGAGACACCTTCGCCGATTGCTTCCCTTTTTTGCCGTGGGAGTAATTGCGGGTTGGTGGGCCTTTGAATTTTTTCAGCCCCCTGAACGGTCCCGGGCTCTCAAGGTATTAATTGGAACTATTTTATTAAGCATGACCGCTATGCGAATGTTGTCTCAACTCCCACGCGTTCGTTCGCATTTTAATTCTTCCCGTCTTACTACTTTATTGGGTCCGTCTCTTGGATTATTGGGAGGAATGGCCACGATGCTAGCCAATGCAGCTGGTCCGATTGCTCAATTTTATCTACTGGCGATGAAGCTTCCCAAATATGCATTTATTGGTACCTCGGCTTGGTTGTTTCTTATCGTAAATATTTCTAAGGTACCACTGATGTATCAGTTGGAAATTCTTGATGTCGAAGTATTCCGTACCGCGGTCTGGCTATTTTTCCCTGCGATCTTTGGTGCTTTAGTGGCTCCACGAATCGTACGTTATATTCGTCAGGATTGGTTTGAGAGAATGATTTGGTTCTTTATCGTAATCGCAGGGTTGCGCATGATCGTGTAGGGAGTGAATAATTCTTCGCGCAAATTATGGGCCAAACACTTGGCTGGACAATCGACTAAGGGGAAGCCTTCGGTCGATCCAAAGTTATTGCTTCGCAAGGAGCCCTTTAAAGGAAGGATCCTTGGGGTGGACCCAAGTTTGCGGGGTACGGGACTTGCCGTGTTAGACTGCGAAGGAAGTTCTTATCGATTGCTTCATTCCGAAACTCTTAAGCTCGACAGGAAGGTTTCGTCCATTGCCTGCCTCGGAAAAATTCACGAATTAGTCGCTCATCTAACCGACCTTTGGCAACCTCGGCACCTTTCCTGCGAAGAGACCATTTATGTGCAAAACTTTAAAACTGCTCAGATTATGGGAGCAGCACGAGGAGCTGCTCTCTCGGCTGCGGCCATTCGTAATGTGCCGGTCTTTGAATATGCACCTTTGCGCGTCAAACAAGCGGTGGTTGGCTTTGGTCGAGCGAGTAAGGAGCAGATGTCCAATACCCTCGCCCAAATCCTTGGTTTACCTCAGGCTCTACCTTTTGATCAGTCCGATGCTCTTGGACTCGCGCTTTGCCACGCCTTTACCTGGGTACCTGAATAATTTTTGCAGCGTCCTTTTGATCGGGCTCTGGGACGAATTGGATTGAGCCTTCATATTACTATTGGCATAAAAAAGGGAGCTTGGATTTAGGCCAATTTTAGTTTCGCTTCCGCCCTGCGGATATATCCCATCATTCAACCAACACGAGTCATGCCAGACAACCAGGAAAGTCCGGAGATTATTCATCGCATTGAACCTGACACAAGTGTTGAAACTGCAGCTCTTTTTGATCAATTGGTTTCTCTACTCGATTCAGGTACAGATGAGCAATTGGCTCAGCATCTTCATGGCTTTCACCACTCCGACCTAGCAGATGCTTTTGGATTGTTGGATCGGCCGTTACGCAAGCGCCTCATCGATGTGGTTAAGACGGAGTTGGATCCTGATCTACTTTTTGAACTCGAAGATCATTTGCGTAAGGAAGTAACCGATAGCCTAACTGCAAGAGAGGTAGCTGAGGTTATTACCGAGATGGATTCCGATGAGGCGGTTCAGGTGCTTGAAGATATGGATGAAGGGGACCGTGCAGAAGTGCTCAGTTCAGTCCCCCAGGAGGAGCGCGAAGATATTGAGGTCGGTCTCGCTTTTCCGGAGGAAAGTGCCGGTCGAAGAATGCAGACCGATGTGGTGACTGTGGGTACGAACTGGACAGTTGGTCAGACCATAGATTATTTGCGGGAAGAAAGTGATTTGCCTGAGGAATTCCTTGATTTGTTTGTAGTTGATGAAGACGCCCGTCCCGTGGGGATTATTTCATTGTCTCAAATCTTGCGTTCTCCGCGGAGTACATTGATGCGGGAAATTGCTGACGAAACTCAGGTACTTGTACCTGCAGTGACCCTACAGGAAGAAGTCGCCCTCCTTTTCGAGAAGTATGACCTAACCACAGCTGGTGTAATTGATGCATCGGGGAAGTTACTTGGGATGATTACTGTAGACGATGTGATGGAAGTGGCTCGTGAAGAATTTGAAGAAGATATTTTGCTTCTTGGTGGGGTAGGGGAAGAAACGATTGACGACGGAGTGCTTCAGTCTTCTGCAAAGCGTTTTGCCTGGTTGTTGGTTAATTTAGTCACTGCTGCTTTGGCATCGCTTGTGATTAGTATGTTCGACGCCACCATCGAACAAATGGTCGCCCTGGCAGTGCTCATGCCCATTGTTGCCTCGATGGGGGGAAATGCAGGCACCCAGACGCTTACCATTACTGTACGAGCTCTTGCGACTAAGGAGTTAACCTCCTACAATACGATGCGTGCGATTCGTAAAGAATTATTGGTCGGGGTATTGAACGGCTTTCTTTTCGCACTTCTTGCCGGAGTGGCCACGGTGTTCATTTTTGGGGATCTTGGAGAGACCTCCATTCTGCTTGGTGGCATTATTGCAGGTGCCATGGTCATAAATATGATCGTGGCCGGTTTATCTGGAGTTGTTCTGCCGGTGCTTTTGGATCGTTGGGGGGTAGATCCCGCGGTGGCATCTGGGGTTTTTGTAACCACGGTCACGGATGTGGTTGGTTTTTTTGCCTTCTTGGCTTTGGCCTCCTTGGTGATGCTCTAAGTCAAGGAAGCTGGTCAATTACTTTCCTTGGAAGGTAGCCATTTGGGAATACCCATTTGTGGGTTAAGGATTGTCCATTTCGAAAGGTTGTTATCCCACATGAAATTGTAGGGATGCATTTCCAATAGGGGCAATGCCTTCAAGCTAATTTTAAACAACCCCTGCTTATTTTTGTTAATATTTTCGAGGTTCAAATCAAGCACCTGATCGATTTTATCGGCATTGAACTGCAATAAATAATCCAAGGCGTAGGCACCCACCCCCAATCCCATGAAAAGCAGGAAGGCTGACTCATCTTTCCCTGAATGCTTATTCTTTAGAGCTTTTTTTCTTTCCGTAGGCGAATCTTGGGACTTCTAACTCCACAGTTTGAGTACCCTTTTCGGAAGTGACTTGGTGCAAATATTCTTTGATAGAACCAGCAATGAATGAGGATAAGCTCAAATCTAAGGATTTAGAAACTTTTTGCATCTGTTCATAAACTGATTTGGTGACCCATCAAGATTCAATAAAAAACTTAAATACTTTTTGACATACATATTTATTTAGTATAAATACAATTATAAACCCAACCTTATTACACTATGACAGCAAATATCTTTTCCCTTGTACTTATCTTAACCGTATCTTCCACAGGATTTTGGTTCTTAACCCAAATCTGAGATTTTATTTAGTTCGAACATCCACCCTCAATCCATAATTCTATGCTAGTTAATCAAACCTTCGAAGCTAAGTTGCCCAGTGTTGAGGGAGTTTCCGTTCATCTTCATTTATTTCGTAATATGAGTAGCAGTTTTTTAATCTACTCGACAGAAGAGGAAATAAATTGGGATGTTTTTTTGGAAGAGGGCATAATTAGTTCAAAATTTATCAGGTTTATAGAAACCAGTCGGGACGAGTATGGGATTGACCGTCTAGTCAAAGATGTTCGACGGTAAGGGATTCAGGTTACACTTTGTATTTAATTGGTTGGATTGCTAGTCACTAACCAATCATGTTTTGTCCCGAAACGGAGCGTATTATCAGCTAAAACTCCCCTTTAATTTCCTTATTTTAAAGAATGCAAATCAGAATTTAAGCAAAAATGTATTGATTCATTTGAATGCTGCTTAAAAGTTTACCTGATCGGTAGGGCGATTGATTCTTTCGTGCTTCTTGCGAGTATAAGGTGATCGATTAAGATGGGAGTGCTCCAACATTTCCCTGAAAGAATTTTTCTTCTTTTATGCTCGATATATTTTTCCGAGTTTGCCTCCGTTATGATCAGTTCGCCTTCATCTGAAAGGACTAGTAAGGAGTTTCCTGAGCGGATTAAGTTTCCTGGACCAAACCCTTTTTGGCTCCAACGAATTTTACCGGTTAGTAAATCAATACACTGCAGGGGAGCCTTTCCATACTCCTTGAATCCAAAAATTCCATAGAGGTGCCCTTTGTAATATAAGGGGGTACTCCAATGTACCATCATTTCGTTGCGTTTGCGCCATATTTGCTTGCTGCTGAATGTTTGGCCTTTTTTTGATATTTTGAACAACCCTGCACCAACTCCATATCCTGCGGAGCAAAAAATATATTCGCCTGCCACCACCGGAGATGAGGCACTTGAAACTTTGTAGGGGAAATCTTGCTTCCATAATTCCCTACCGTTTAATGGATTGATAGAAACCAGGCCCGAACGGCAGAGGAAGATTGCCTGGTCCTGCCCGTGAATCGTAGCGTAGGCAGGAGTTGCATGGGTGGCGGTTTCACTACCGTTCTTCCAGCGCACTTTTCCGGTATTTCTCTCAATACCGATGATACTTTCGCCCGGTCCCCCTCCAATTACAATAACTAGGTCGTGAACAAGTAGGGGAGAAGATGCATTTTTCCAGGTGATGTTTTTACCGTTATGTTTACGGATAATATCGATTTTCCAAATCGTTTCTCCTGACCGAGCTGACAAGCAGTGCAAAGTCATACTTGAATCATATACAAAAACAAGTCCCTCGCTTACCGACGGGGTTGACCGAGGACCGTCACCACCTGAGTTATTGGGAGTGCCCGCATTGCCCCCGCTATGTCCGTAATTGGCCATTCCCAACCAAGTTTGCCATAATCTTTCGCCTGTAAATAAATCTAAACTTACGCAAAGTTCCCGCAATAAGCCGTCCTCATCTTCTTCAGCTATTAAAGTGAACGCTGATTTCTCATCAGTGGAGAAGGAACTAAAGCCCAGTGGAGTCGGAGCGGTCCAACTTGGAGAAGCTTCGAGTAAGCTGGGTGAATTCGTGGAAATCAAAAGATTAGCCGATTTATTAAACATCGGACCATGGTATTGGGGCCAGTTTCCAAGAAGCATAGAAAAGGGAACCAGGAAAAGGGAAAGAATTTTGTTCATACCTTGCTTTTCTTTTGATTCAACGAATCGAGCAAGTTCCAAATAGCCAAAATATATAGATGATTCTGCAAATGTAGTGAAAAGGCTTGAACGATACCGGAAGACTGACAACCTTTGTCCTTTTTATTTCAGATGAATGTACACGAATACCAAGCAAAACAACTTTTCGCCGATGCCGGGGTAACTGTGCCCAACGGCACAGTCGCTCAATCAGCGGATCAAATTGATCAAGCTCTCGCATCCTTTTCCTCCGACCAAGCAGTGGTGGTAAAGGCCCAAATTCATGCCGGCGGTCGTGGTAAAGGCACCTTTACCAATGGGTTTAAAGGAGGTGTCCATGTAGTGTCCTCCTCTGAAGAAGCCCGGGAAAAGGCAGCAGCGATGCTCGGAAATGTTTTGGTTACCAAGCAGACAGGGGATGAGGGAAAGGAAGTAGGCACAGTTTATTTTACCGAGGCTTCCGATATCGATAAGGAATTTTATTTAGCCATATTGAGCGACCGTGCAACTTCCAAACCGGTAATTATCGCTTCCACTGAGGGTGGGGTCGATATCGAGGAAGTCGCTGAAAATTCACCGGAGAAAATCACTAAGGTTTTAATAGATCCTTCTCTAGGCATTCGTCCGTATCAAGCCCGTCAGGTTGCATTTTCTTTAGGTTTAAGTGGGGATTCTTTTAAGCAATGTGTGAAGCTTGTTTCTAAATTGTACGACTTTTTCTGGACCAAGGATTGTTCCCAGGTGGAAGTCAATCCATTGGTGCTTACCCCAACAGGTGATGTGCTCGCCCTGGACGCTAAAGTAAATTTTGATTCAAACGCACTCTTTCGTCATCCCGATGTCGTTCAACTGCGCGATCTTAGCGAAGAAGACCCAAAAGAAGTGGAAGCTTCCAAGTTTGATCTCAATTATATCGCTTTGGACGGAAATGTTGCCTGCATGGTTAATGGTGCTGGATTGGCCATGGCCACGATGGATATTATCAAGCATTACGGAGGATCCCCTGCTAACTTTTTAGATGTTGGTGGAGGAGCTAATGAAGAGCAGGTAGAAAATGCTTTTCGAATTTTGGTCTCGGACGATGCGGTCAAAGCGATTCTGGTTAATATTTTCGGTGGAATTATGAAGTGCGATGTTATTGCCACTGGTATTGTCAATGCGGCTCGCAAATTGGATATGAAGGTTCCCTTGGTCGTACGATTGGAAGGAACCAATGTGGAGCAGGGGAAACAGATTCTTGCTGACAGTGGTTTGGCACTCGAGCCTGCCGATACCCTTGCCGAAGCTGCCGAAAAAATTGTCAAACTGGCTGCCCAATCTTAATTAACACCCCTTTTTACTAAGAGATTTTACAATGAGCGTTCTCGTAAACAAAGACACCCGGTTGGTGGTTCAAGGAATCACCGGAAGTGCCGGTAGCTTTCACACCAATCAGTGCATAGAGTATGGCACCAATGTCGTAGCCGGAGTCACCCCTGGAAAAGGTGGGCAAAAGTTTCAGGATTCCGTACCTGTATTTGATACAGTCCAGGAATCTGTCGATAGAGAAGGTGCTAATGTGGCTGCCATATATGTGCCTCCTCCCTTTGCTGCTGATTCCATTCTCGAAGCAATCGATGCGGAGATTCCTTTAGTTATTGCTATTACTGAAGGTATCCCCGTGCGGGATATGTCAGAGGTGAAGGCACGCTTGGCCACTTCCAATACCCGTTTGATCGGACCAAACTGTCCGGGTATTATCACTCCAGGAGAGTGTAAGATTGGCATTATGCCAGGATACATTCACAAGCCTGGAAAAGTGGGTATTGTTTCCCGTTCCGGTACCTTGACCTATGAAGCAGTATGGCAAATTACATCTGCCGGACATGGTCAATCTACCTGTATCGGGATTGGTGGAGATCCCATCAATGGAACGAGCCATCTGGACGCGGTGAAATTATTTAACGAAGATCCAGAGACCGAAGCGATTATTTTGATTGGAGAGATTGGTGGAACTGCCGAGGAGGAAGCTGCTGCCTTCATCAAGGAACATGTGGATAAACCATGTGCTGCATTTATTGCTGGTCGTACCGCTCCTCCCGGTCGAAGAATGGGACACGCTGGTGCGATTGTGTCAGGTGGTAAGGGAACAGCTGAAGCAAAGGTAGAAGCTTTGCTCGATGCTGGTATCTCTGTTGCGGAGACTCCATCACATATGGCAGAGGCTCTCTTTAAGGTCTGGAATCCTTAGTTTATACCTTTCAAGTTTTTCACCACATCATCGAGCGGTGCGAGGGTAAATACCCTGCTGAAGGAGAATTTCTTCCAGTTACAAACTCAAAACTGGGGAATTAATTTCATTCTTCAAAATTTACTCTTCCTTAACTGGCTACAGATTGGCGGTAGGATTCGACTTCCCAGTTTTCAATAAATTCACGAGCGGGATCCGTCATGTATTCAACTCCACCAAAGGCTTGGGAAAGTTTGAGGACCTGAGCACCATCCTGAGCAAAGAGTAGGGCAAGTCCGGCATTCTTTACTGTTTTTCCAAGGCCATATATACGGTCGCCATGAATGACTACCTTGGGGGCAAATCCGTGCTTTGCCCGGTAAGCATCGGCTTGTTTCTGGGATAGTTCGTCAGAATAAGGAAAGGCTCGTGCATAGACAAGATGATCAGGGGTGATCGGACCAGGTACACATTCAAAAAAACCAGAGGACTCGATGAACGCAGCATCCTCCCCAAAGATTTCCTGAATTTTAGACTCGGCTTCAAGATCTCTCGTGCCTTCAGAGTTTCCAAGGTTTTCGCTGATGCCCAGTTTTTCATATTCCTCTCTGAGCGGATTCATAACGCTTGCATACAGAGAGCGGATTTCCTCAGCGGTGTCACCGGATACAAATATACCATGATTTTTGAGCATGATGATTTTGGGAATGCGACCGTGATCTTTTTTATACTGATTAATACGCCCGTGCAATTCCATGCAGAGTGTATAACCGGCATCAATGTACTCAACCCAAAGAGCATCCGGAAAAAGCCTTTTGCTCACCGATTCCCCATCTTTGGCACAAGTCATACCATTGACCAAAAGGGCGTGGGTATGAACCACAAATTTAGTTTCGAGAATATTGTGGAGAGGGGCTTCTACAGAGGGCCTGCCGGCATTGTTGAGTACGGCTTCACCCATGAAGTTTTTGACCAGTTCCTCGCGGGCATGCGGTTCTGCAGGAGTTTCGACATCATAGAGCTCATTAACCTTGGCTCGGTTCAGGGTTACAAAAGTTTCCTCTTTTAAACCGGAGAGGGTGGTGCCTGATGGTTTGACCCATAGGGTTGAGGCATCTTTGTAAGAGGTGTTCCCGCCTCCACCTTTTACATATTCCGGTGTGCCGAATTCGTGAGATAAATTTGTTATTATACTTAGTTCTTCCATGAGGGATATTATCTTATCAATTGCCTACTGTTGAACGAGCCGAAACTTTTTCAACATCCCTCCTAATCTAAAATAATTCATTATCCAAAGATTATTCTTTCACTCAACCAACTCCTGATGTAGCAAGAATTTATGAAAATCATTCATTTTATTACATATTCTACATTCTTTTTATTCACCATGATTCAGGCCAAGGATAAAAGGTCCAATGTTCTGTGGATTTATTTAGAGGATGTGAGCGGTTGGTTCAGTTGCTACGGGGAGTCCCTGATTAAGACGCCGAATATTGATCAATTAGCAAAAGAGGGCATCCGCTTTGACCGGTTTTACACGCCAGCGGGCGTTTGTTCTGCCACCCGTTCCGCGATTGTTACCGGTATGATGCAAACAAGTATTGGGGCCCATAACCACCGCTCATGCCGAGCAAAATTTCGGGGTAAAAGTATGGGAGAGTATGATCGGAATGTACTGGATATTCTCACCATACCAGAAATTTTTCGGAAAAATGGGTACTGGACTGCTAATCATTCGAAGGATGATTATAATTTCGATTGGGACTCGGGTAAGCTTTATGATTATGGTAAGCAAAGCAGATTAAACCCAGATGCCTTTACAACGGGGAAGATGTTGGAAGGCAGGGGAGAAAAGCCCTTTTTTGTGCAAATACAATTACACGGAGGGAAGGGAACCACGGTTGGGTACAGCGATATAAAATCGGAAGATGTAGTAGTTCCTCCTTATTACCCGGATATCGAATCGGTGAGAAGTTTGATTGCCCGGCATTATAATTGTTTACTTAGGACGGATAAGGAGGTTGGTCAGATTGTCAAATACCTCAAACAGGAGGGAATTTATGAAAATACCCGCATCTTTTTGTTCAGCGATCATGGGATGAAATTGCACCGTCACAAACAGTTCCTCTACGAAGGGGGTATTCATATGCCCTTGATTGTAGCAGGTGCTGGGATAGAAAAGGGTGGTGTTCGGGACGATCTTGTCAGTGGTATCGATCTATCTGCAGCCAGTCTGGCCACGGCTGGAATAAAAGTGCCCGATTATATGGAGGGTAGAGATTTTCTTTCAAAAAACCACAAACCCCGAGAATTCGTGGTCGCTGCCCGGGACCGCTGTGATTACACCATCGACCACATTCGGGCAATTGTCACCAAACGGTTCAAGTATTTGAAGAATTACCTGACCGACCGTCCTTACATGCAACCAAGTTACAAAGACCCCTGGGAAGTCTCAAAGGATTTTCGCCGCTTAATGGCAGAGAGAAAAATGAATGAGGTACAAAAGGTTTTCTTTTCAGATAAGCGTCCAACTGAGGAATTATACGATTTGGAAAATGATCCTCATGAGATTCACAATCTTGCCACTGATCCCAAATTCAAAGCCGAATTGAATCGTCATCGTAAATTACTGGCAGAGTGGATACAGGAAACAGGAGACAAGGGGCAACTGCCGGAATCAGACCTTGGTTTGCTGTCGACCTTAAAAAGATGGGGGGAGAAATGCATCAACCCAGAATATGACCGGGTGCGTCACCTTTTAAAATTAAAGAAGTAGTAGCTTGATTAGAACTTTCCTCTATCTCTTCCCCCCTTGCCTTAATTCCTGTTATTGGAAATTTTTCAGAAGCTTAGATTCCCGATGTTGTTTTAAGGTTTTGTGGATACAGTTTATGAAATATATTATCTCCAGCCATGAATAACTTTAATAATTAGCTATTGACTGTATCTGTATTAGCTGTTCTGATTTATAAAGGTGATGTCAAGGATGGTGGATGCTCTTAATAGATTTCGGCTTGCCCGAAAGGGGGCTCCCTTGGCTCTGAAACTCAACAGAGAGGGAAAATAAATGAAAGATATGATCTCGCAGTTGCATGAGTGGATCAAGCTCGTGTCACAAGTAGGAATCGGCTTGATTGCATTAGGTGTAATCGTGGAAATCGTTTTCGGGACCGGGGCGATCTTCGGGGGAAGCGTCATCGCGAACATTACACAAATTGTAAACCAGATAGGCGGTCAGAATGGATTCGTCGGTTTGATTGCGATCTTGTTGATCTTAGCAATTTTTCAGCGAAGTAAGTGAAGTTTTGCTTCCTTTACAGACCTGAAAATACTGAAACAAACCTAACCTAAAAGTGGGGAGATAAAAACATGGATAATGTAGCAAGTAAACTCAAGGAAGCCATAGGCGGCCTTACAGAAATCCTTATCGGCGCGATTGGACTACTCGTAGTAGTTCAAGTTGTGTTCGGTACCGGTGGTGGTGGAATTGATATCATCGGAAATATCACCGGCGTGGTGAACTCCTTCGTTGGAGCGGGCGCCAGCTTGGCCAGTATTGTGGCCTTGTTAATCGTGATGTCAGTTCTCAGTCGAAAAGACTGACGAGCAGATCAGGGATTAATCTTATTAAGAGGGAGGCGTTTTTGGACGCCTCCCTTTTTTTTGGAAAAATTATTCAATATGGGTTTGCCCGGTTTTGCCTAATTAGGCAAGGTGCGGGGTATGTTTAATTTTAAGATATTTCCCACCTACTTTATAGCATTTTACCTGGCACTTTCTGTCTTTTCCCAAGAAAAAACACCCCCGAATGTCATCTATATCTTAGCAGATGACTTGGGTAAGGGAGATCTTGGATGCTATGGACAAAAGAAATTAAAGACACCGAGCCTTGATCGTTTGGCCAAGGAAGGGATGAAGTTCTCCAGCCATTATTCGGGCAATACCGTATGTTCACCTTCCCGGGCGGTATTGATGACCGGACAACATCCGGGCCATGTGCACTGCCGCGGAAATGGAAATGAGCCTGGCCTCGCCCTTGATCCCAAGATGACGACCTTGCCTGAAATTTTTAAAAATGCCGGTTATGCCACGGGTGCATTCGGTAAGTGGGGACTTGGGCATACCAATGAAGCTGGTGCCCAAAATCCATTATCCCACGGTTTTGACCATTTTTCGGGGTGGAAAAACCAGATGATTGCCCACACTTATTATCCAACCAGCATCGTGCGGGATGGGAAGGAAATCCCTCTTAAAGAAGGAACCTATATTCATGATATGATCATGGATGATGCATTTTCCTTTATCGAAAAGAGTGTGAAACAGAAAAAACCTTTCTTCTGCTACATTCCGACTGCGGTACCCCATGCGGCAATGCATGCCCCCAAAGAGCTGCATGAGAAATGGCGTAAGGTGTATCCCGAGTTTGACCAACGGATAGGCAAATACGGAGCGGGTCCCGGAGAACCCTGTCCGAATGTGGTAAACCCAATCGCTGGATATGCTGCGATGATGGAAAATTTCGACAACCAGGTTGGGCATTTGCTCAATATTTTGAAAGAGCTGGGAGTGGATGACAATACCCTGGTCCTTTTCGCCAGCGACAACGGGACTCACAGTGAGGGAGGTCATAATCCGAATTTCTGGGATTCCAACGGGCCACTGCGGGGCATCAAGCGCGATCTTTATGAAGGTGGAATCAATTCTCCCTTCCTGGCCCGCTGGCCAGGTAAGATCAAGCCGGGGAGTGAGAGCGATCACATCAGTGCCTTTTGGGATGTTATACCCACTATGGCAGAGATCACCGGGCAACCCGTGCCAAAGCAGGCAGATGGTTTATCCTTTCTTTCCGCACTGTTGGGCAAGAAGCAGAAAAAGCATGGCTACCTCTACTTTGAGCATCCTCAGACCAAGGATCATGACAAAGCGGTTCGTATGGGCAAGTGGAAGGGTGTACTCCGCGGTTGGAGAAAATGGAATAACCGCACCGGGAAAATCGAACTTTACGATTTAAGCAAGGATCCCGGCGAACAAAAGAACTTGGCAGATAAGTATCCCGAAATTGTGGCCAAAATACAGAAGTGTATGGACGAGGCACATACTCCGCTAAAAAGGTAGGTTTTTTATTTTACATATTTCTTACAACTTTTTCTTAATGAATTCGCCCAAATCCACCCTCCTCTTCCTTTCGGTAGTTTCCCTGCTTGGTGCCAAAACAGCACCTTCTCCTTTGGTGACTCAAAAGTGTGCACCCTGCCATGGTCCAGATCTCAATGGGGTGGGTGGGGTCTTTCCCAGTCTGCTCAGTTCAAAAGTGGTCAAGCAAGGCGGATTGGATGCAGTGGTGAAATTCATCACCCATGGCAGTCCGCCCGATTCCCAGTCCTTGGTTAAGATGCCAGCAAAAGGTGGGCACCTTGATCTTACCGACGAGCAGATCAAACAGATTGCCGAGGAGGTGATCGAGCACGCCGTTGCCTATAAACCCGCCAAAGTAAGTCAGGCGAAGGGTGCTGCAGGAAAAGTAGGTTATTTCACGGAACGCTTTGGGCCACTGGTTTCTTCGGCCATCGAGATTTCTCCTTTAGTTAATTGGCCTCCCCGCGATGACGCTTTCCCGAAGCTCCAGGAATTACGCAAGCAAGAGGTTCAGATTTTAGCGGATGCCGTGCGTTTGGGTGGCAAGGAATTTGAAAATGTATCCTTGGAAGACTTTGTGGTTAACCTCAGAGTGGATTTGACCGAACCGGGAGGCAAGGTTCAGGGAACCTCCACAAAATTCCCTGCCAACGAGGCTCCCTCCAATGCCGTCGATGATAACCCCAAGACCAAATACCTCAATTTTGATGGCAAAGGCAGTGGGCTGATTCTGGAAGTGGGCAACTCTGTGGCGGTCGGAATTGCCCTGACCTCGGGTAACGACGCCCCGGAGCGTGACCCCAGGAGTTTTGCCCTGTATGGTTCCAAGGATGGAGGGGAATTCGTTTCGATTGCGGCAGGAGCGGTTCCCTCGTTTAACGCCCGTCAGCAGCGTAAGCGCTTTTCCTTTTATAATTCAGAAGCCTATTCGTTTTATAAATTGATATTTCCCGAGCTGGTCGGTCCCGAAGGGACACCCATGCAAATTTCTGAAGTTGAATTGATCCGGGGCGAAGCCTCTGATCTCGACAACTTGGTCATCCGGGCAAAGGCTCTATTGGAGAAGATCCGCAAGCTCAGGACGGAGGTTCGATACATTGTATCCCGGGCCCACCTTGTTCCTCTTGGGCAAAAAAGAAACCGGCTGTTGGTATTCGACAGCGATACTCTAAGTTATTCTTTTGGCTGGTTAAACGAATCCAGCTTACAAACTAAGGGCATGCCTTTTGGCGGAGCCCACGGGAGCACCGCATTGATCAAATACGATCACAACTTGTTTCACACTGGCATGCGTCCGGGTTGGGCGAAGTCCGGCGACCTTACCGATCCACGCCCGCAAAAATACAAATCCTTCCCGAGGCTTGGAGCCTTGCCCAAAGAGTGGGCTCATTTCAAGGGGCATTATGTTCATAATGGTCGGGCCATCTTTTCCTATTCCGTGGGCAAGGGAACGGTGCTGGATATGCCAGGCGTTGTTGAAGAGATTGGTTTCTCTGCCTTCACCCGTACTCTCGAGACTGATCTTCCTGAACCTGGCATAGTCGTACTTGCCCAAGGGGATTCCTCGCATAAAGCAGCAGCCACTTTGTCGGTGAAATGGGCGAAGCAGCGAATTAACTATTTAGTCACCGACGGTCCGGAGGAGTCCAGACTTTCTTTCGAAAACGGTCTTGCTCTGTTGCGGGTTCCGGCCGGAAAGCACCGTACTAAGATAGCATTCTGGCCGGGCGATCCAGCCTATCAACCAGCGGTACAATCGGCAGCTGGCAGGGCAGCAGATCTTGGTGCTCTGACTCAGGGTGGATATGCCCAGTGGGGAGATCCCCTTGTGATAAAGGGAAAAGTTTCCGATAACCAAACCGATGCCTATGTGGTCGATACCCTTGGGATCCCTTTCAATAACCAATACGAACCGCGTATGCGTATCGGGGCTTTCGATTTTTTTGACGATGGCAATAGTGCTGCCGTCTGCACCTGGGATGGCGATGTCTGGATCGTTTCTGGCATCGACGATGATTTGCAAAACCTC
>Ga0209631_10001212_pt1 | contig 33544 bp, 32 predicted proteins | sample COG_08_FD_184752 | JGI IMG/M metagenome (GOLD analysis project Ga0209631, IMG submission 184752) | Pelagic Microbial community sample from North Sea - COGITO 998_met_08 (SPAdes) (version 2) | ecosystem: Environmental > Aquatic > Marine > Neritic zone/Coastal water | place: Helgoland, sampling... | reverse complement strand
GCGTACCCATTCTACAGAGAAGTACGTACCTACATATTGATCTAACTCAGTTAACATACCTAATCTCTCACGCATAACCTCAGCTTCTTTAAGCTCAGAGAAGTGTGAATCCCTTATGTAGTCTACTACGATCTGCTCACGGATTACTCTCCAGTCTGCTTCAGTTATAATACCTTTTAGTACTAACTGCATCTTAAGCAGGTCAAGAAATAACCATGAGAACTTCTTACGGAGTCGATTAACAAACTTTTGGAACTTAACCTCATCCCTTGAGATTTCCGTAGATCGTCCTAGAGAGAACTGAGACTCTTGATCCAGCCGATTAACTGGTACATTCAACGACTTATATAGTTTCTTTTGGAAGTAAATAATATCATCGATCTGTCCAAGATTCTCCCCACCTGGAAGAGTAGTAATTTCCGTACCTCTACCACCTTCACGCCGCGGGAGCCAGAAATCTTCTAGCATAGACATATGCTTACGATCGTCTTTTACCTCACCGGTATTTGCATCATAGACCAGCTTATTACGATAGCTGTTCATGATGTTCTTGAGGTATTCCTCTGCCTTACCCTTAGGTAAGTTGCCTACGTCGATATAGAATATACGACGTTCTGGCGCTCTTGATAATCGGTAGATTACCAATGAGTCTTCCATCATACGCAATTGGTTTACAGGCTTAATAGCCTTTTGTAGGTATGAAAGTACCTTAGTGCGTGATGGGTCTAGCAATCCAGAAGTAGTATATTGGATTGCGTCTTTAGAAATCTTAACACCCTGATTACTTTTAACAAGTGCTGTATCTTGGTATAGGTAATATTCGTCTACCTTTTTAACTATCTCAGCACCAGTAGCAGGATCTTTTTCTTTTTCTATCTCCTTAACCTTACGAATCTTAGTAGGGTCAATAGGCCTAACTTCTAATATGCCTTTCTTAGGGCTTTTCTCATCGACAATAAGATGATAAAATATACGACCATCAACATACCACCGTCGAAAGATTTCGTGTCCATAATGATTAAATTGCAGTAATTCTACAATAGATTCAAATTCTTCGCGAATAAGCTTTTTAATATTATCAGGCTGATCCAGATCATCTGTAATTAGCTCAACCGGAGCTGAGTTAGAGTCAGATACAATAGCTTCATTGATAATATCTTCAATTGCAGCATCACATTCTGGTTGTGACGCAGTCTCTCTGTAACGTCGAATTTGATCAGCTTCATTCGATGCTTGACCGCCATCAAGGTCTACGTACTGACCAAAATGACCGCCTGCAGCTTGGACGTAACTAGAACCATCATCTTCAAGAGGAGCAACAAAGGATTTTTTCTTTGCATCTCCTTTATCCTGCTCTTTACGCTTAAGCTCGAAACCAAATAATTCTGCCAATTTCTTTTCTCCAATGAATAATAAGAGGGGAGAAAAACTCCCCTCCTACTATTATCTATATGGCCTTTAAGATGTTGTATCTGATTCCCAGTACTGGACCTGAAGCTCAACAGTGAACTCCTCAATACCTTCTGAATCGTAAGATACTTCAATTGTTGATAGATTCGTTGGCCATAGGCCTCGGAATGTATAACCCTTAAGGTTCTCACCATTTTTGTCTAACTGATATACAGATGCATCTGCAAAGTACTCAGATGGATCAGTAGCACCAGTGTTTGCATTATGGTTGTTGATGAGATTCATCCACTCTTCAAATGCATTACGTAATACAAAGTTTGTATCGTTAATTACAGTAATTGTCCATGCCTCAAAAGTACGATCTCCAGCAATCTGGAGTTGACGCCCTCGGAAAGGAACTGTAATAGGAGCGATAGTTGAACCAGGTAGTGCAGCGCCTTTAATAAGGAATCCACCAATCTCTGATTCAGCAGCGCCCGCTGCGATTCCAGCTGGCCAACCCATCTCAACCTTAAATAGGTTTGAACGAGCACCACCACCTGTTAATTTTGACTTAAAGTCATCTACGCCTAAAATAGCCATTCTTTATCTCTCCTATTGTCCGACGATTTCTGAAAATTCAACGCCGGTACGAGTAGCGATAAAGTTCAATGTGATGAAGTTGATCGAACGTGCTGGCTTAATGTAGATATCAGCTACAAACTGATTGCTATCAATAATCTGTCCAGTGTTGTTCGTTGCATCACATACAACCGCAAAATCCGTAATACCACGTCGACCTTTAATATCCCGTAGGAATGGTTCTACCATATTACGGAACATAGCTCGTGTAAATTCGTCGTTAAATTCAAATAATTGATATTTAGCAGCTGTGCTTATAGCCTTTTCCAAGACGATGAATAGACGACGTACGTTAATACGATCAAATGCAGAAGGCTTAGCCTGTGCAGTCTTATCACCATATAGGACAATGCCTTGACCTGGGAAAGCAGCAATTGGGTTAACACGTGATTTATAAAGCGTGTCACGATCTGCTTGCGAAGGATTAAAAGCCAGCTTAGTAACTCCAAGTAATTGACCTCGTGTGAATCCAGCTGGGGAGAACCAAGCATCTGCTACGTTGTCTGTGTTAGCACAAAGACCAGCAATATGACCACAAGCAGGAATCCAACGATATACGTCATTATACTTATCGTAAACTTTTAGAGCAGTTGAATCGATTACACCGTAAGATGTAGAAGTTAACTGATCAGCAAACTCTACCACGTCTGCTGCAGGTGTAGTAGTACCTACAGTATCAGTAATATCAGGAGAAACAAATGCAACGCAATCTTTACGTGCAGTTGCAGTAGCTAGAAGAGCCTGTGGAACAACTATATCAGAGCCTTCTGTTATTCCGAAAAGAAGATTAACATCAACTGTTTCAGCATCACCTAACAAGGCAATACCTGTGGTAATCTCACCAGTGGTAGGAGCATTATCATCTGAACCGCCAGATAATGAATCAGTAATTGCAACAGCTGTAACGCCATCAAGATAATCACCAGCTACTGCTAGCGTACCATCAGCAGCATGAGTTACAGAATTAACACCAGCATGGGTTAATACAGCATAGTGACTTCCCCAACGTACCCATCGCGATGTATTAATAACATTAGCGTAGTATGCTGAAGTGCCATCTGATGATTTAGCATCAGAAGCTTGTGAAGCGTATGCAAATGTTTCTAGTACTGAACCCTTTGTTCCAGTTATTAAACCGTCTTCATCAATGATTGCAATGTGTACTTCATCATTTGTACATCCTTTTGATGCAGCATAATCTGAAGTTCCTGGAGCGGTGTCAAATGAGCTTTTATAAGCCCAACCAGCAAATACTGTAGCATCTGCGGGGCAGATAGAAACGAGTAGTGAGTTACCCAAAGTACCTGGGTATTTAGCAACAAATGCCTCTGATGCTAAAATAGCACCAATGCTATCGTAAGCATCTTGATTTTTTACCAAGACACCTGCGCCAGTAGCAGTAGCATTTAAGTTACCTGTTTCGACTCGTACAACCTTAAGAGCATTACCATACTGTAAGAATGATGCTGCAGTTAAGAAGTATGAGGCAGTGTTAGTATCCGGAGTACCGAAGATAGTTGCAAGTTCTTTTTCAGAACCTACAGTTGTAACTTCTTCTACAGGACCCCAGTTAAAGGCTCCAGCGAAACCACCGATAGAGGTGGAGACAGCAGGAACCACGTTTGTCAAGTCAATTTCTTTGACCTGTACACCTGGTGATACTTGAAAAGCCATGTTTATTCCTCTTTCAAAAGATAGATTAATCTATTTATTATATGACACATAATACGAATTTTCTCAATCTAATCATTATTTATAATATAAGAATTTCTAGCTATTCGTTATTAAACCCTAGCCACATATAGACCTTATACTCTTCTGCTAAAGATTCTAAAATTGATCTCCACTCTTCTTTACTTTTTAGCGTACAATGAGCATTTTGCCCATTAGCTAATACCTTTACCGCTGGGGTTGTACCAACCTTTAAAAAAACAGCTTTGTTTGCCTTTGAAAATATGTTTTTCAGTGCCTCGTCAAGTAACTCACCCTCTGGTATATGCTCTAGTACATCAGTAGATATTACAAGGTCAAACTTACCCTCTGGCATTTCTGTCCAATCTGGATATGCTATATCATATAAAGAATATTCAGGGATCTTCATCTTTTTGTGGATTTTCCTTTCGGTCCACTGCTTACCGTGGCCACATCCATAATCGAGCACGCTATTGAGCTTGAGTTTTTTGTTAAGAGCATATATCATATCAATATGATGCCATTTTATTTCGCAGTCCCGGGTATCACGATTCTGGTGATATATCTCATACTGCTCAACTAGCTCTTCCCTATTCATTAAAATTCTACTGACTCCCAGACAAGACCATCCTCTACAGTATATTTAGAATTATCATCTTCAACATCTAATATACCTACAGGGACAATATCATCTTCCATAGCTCTTACTCTTTCAGAATATAGCATTTTCTTAACATCTATATCCGTTAATTCATTAAAGAACTGATTAGTAGTAAACCAAGCAAACATAACTAAATTCATTACTAGGTCATCGTGATTGCCGTTAGACGCTTCATATGAGCTGCCACGAGCTTCAAACGTACTTAGCTCTATAATCGTCTCTGCGTCATGTATTGCGATCTTATTCTGCTCAATTAAATCTTTTATATTTGAGCAACCTATCCTTTTAACCTTTCGAGTCATAGTTACGCCAATTGAGTTAGCTTTAATCATTGACTCTACATACACATTTTCATACTCAAGATCGTAGTATAACCCGTTACAAACAACAGCACCTTGATCGTTACTCTCGATAATAACATATGCTTGATTATACATGTTGGCATACTTATATATCACATCAGGATATAGCAACGGAGATATGTTATTATCCTGGAATACCGCCACTTGCTCAAAGGGTTTTGTAGACACATCTATAATATTAAAAGTAGAATAATCTTGACCACGACCTTTGGCTACATCCACAAACATCATGTATTCATGACCAGGCTCTGAGTCTTTATAGATTCTAGTACTCGATGTGACTTTTATAGGATCTTTTGATATTAAACCAAGTAACACATCAGGAGATATAAGAGTATTACCAGTTCCTACAAACGTATTACCAAATTCCTGATCAAACTGTAGCTGTGACGTATTTGATATAGTTTGTCTTTTCCACTCATCATCTCTTCCTGGCACATCCCACCAGTCTACCCTGAAGTGCTTAAATTCATTTGTGCCTTGTACAGCACCTTCATATAGCTTATGATATACATTGCCTAATCCATTAGCTGTAGAAGTAATAATAACCTGAGTACTTGTACCAGCAGCAACTACTGGATAGGTTGACGTATAGAATCTTGCATCGTCATCTACAAAAGCAAACTCATCAAGGAAAAGCAAGTTTACAGATAAACCCCGGATAGATGAGCCAGATGTAGCAGCTGCAATAATACGGGAGTTATTTGAAAATTCAATAGAACCTTTATTGAGTGCCTTGCACCCTGGCTGGAGAAAGAATGGTAAGTTCTCAAGCATAAGGGTAATCCTAGCAAGCATCTCACGTGCAGTAGCACCTTTGTTAGCTAGAATAGCAATAGTCTTTTCGGGATGAAAACAAGCATACCATAGTAAATACCCTACAGACGATATAGATTTACCAGACTGCCGGCATGCAAGAACAATAGAGAATCGATTTTCTCTAAAATGCTTAAACATTTTTTCTTGATATGGATATAGATCAAAGGGTACTAATCCCTTATCAAGGGATATAACCTTAATATACTTACGAGCAAAATAGGCAGGATCTTGCATGCATCTGGCATATTCAGTAACTTCATCTTTAGTAAAGTTCTGATCTATACCATCGCGCTTAACATTCGGATTGCCGAGATAGCCGGCTACGTTATTCTTCAGACTCAATGACATTAGCTTTTTCTTCAAATTTAGAGGCTAACATTCTTTGTAGATCAGATGATGATCCAACAAAGACGTTATTCTGCGTCATACTATTAGGTAAAGCCGGGGCATTGCTATCGACCTTTTCAGCTTCTTTCTTTTTCTTTTGAAGCTCCATAAGGCGATCAGCGATCTCAGCGTTTTGCTTCATCATATTAGAGAGGACTTCAAATGCACGAGGATGCTCTGATTCACGAGCTAATTCCATCATAAGCTCCAAAGCTTCATCGCCTTTATCTACTAGATTATAGTACTTTGCACGAGCAAATTCATAATCGTCATCAATGTCAGTCTTATTTATTTTCATGGTGTTATCAAATTATCATCTGTTTCATCAATGCCAGTATTAATATCTAGTGTAGCTTGATCCCCTATAGCTGCAACCTCTTCTAAGAATCCGAAAGTGTCTAGGTCATTTAGATCAGCTGAGGAATTAAGAATAACATTCTTTGTTTTAACAGGACCATAGAACCTTACACGTAATTCAAAGCTTAGAGTATACACTATAGCTCTGCGAGAAAGAAAATCCCCTTCATAATCGTCAGTTAAACTAACTGAATTCAATACAATAGGTACGTCAGTCTTAAGACCAATCTCTGGTATTTCTTTAATTGTTATTGTGTAGTCAGGTTGAAAGTAAGGTAGTATTTGCTCTACGACCTGCAAGGCATCGTCTTGATTCTTAGCCATTACAGAAAGATCAATATTCATTCTATATGGCGTTTGTGTATATACAGCTTGGCGTGTACCATTAGAGATAGTACCTAGCTTAAGCTGGTTCATCTTATTTACTTGAGAAGCAGCATCATATGTCATTCCAGTAATTTCAAATGACATACGAGGAAGCTTAATAGCTATACCACCCTGGACTGTACCAAGCTGGGATTGACTTTCAATACGCGCTAAAAACTTTTGCTTAGGACCGTATGCTAGAGGTACACGAGTAATACTCTTAACCTCGCCATCGCCGTCTTTGCGTACTACCTTTAAGTCATTAAAGATAGAGCCAAATGCTGCAATAGTACGGCGTATAGCTGCGTGATAAAAATGATCTGATAACATTAACCAAGGTCTCCAAACGGATTATTTTCAGTGAAATCTATAATATCACTTTGAACAGCTTCGAACTCTTGATTCTGGGATTGATCATCGTTTCCAAATGCTTCTTTATCTAATGTATCATTAATTTGATACACGTCTGTTACGCCCCACGAAGCTCCAGATGTTACCCCGACTAAATTGGAGACAAGATTGAAGTCGTGGTATTTACCGTCTGTAGTAGCCCATTCGTTTATGGATACTATTCTTGTAACAGAGTTAAAGTCTACAACATTGCCCGTAATATATTCACCGGAGCCAACTGTAATCTCTTGCTGGATATTTTCCCCAATAATAAAGTCAATGGCATTATTATCTGTACTAAGATGGATATTAAGTTGGGGAGTAGCTTGGCTATTGATAGCGTCATCCAATGACTCAAGACCAGTATTAAACTTCTCGCCAGAGAACTCGAAGAGCTCACATTGAAGCTTATAGACGGGAAGATTAGATAACTGATAGAACGGCTGTTCGTCTTCTACAAAGCGAATCTCAAACAAGCCTTTTGAAAGAGGGAGATATAGTAAATCCCCTTCTGAAGGACGGACTGAATTAATGCCATTGTTATGAATACCAATAAGCTGTTCCCAGCGTCTTCGCGAAACAATAAACGTGGCTTGGTCTCTAATCTCTACGCCAAACTTGGATAGCAGATCACCGTCACCTTCGAATCCGTCAACGCTCTCGATATACATTTCAATAGTATAGGAAGCATCAAATGTGCTTTCTACATCTTCATTGAGTATGGTATCTTCGTGAACAACATCACGAGGCAAGTAATAAATATCTTGCCCGTACATTTTTAAAGATTCTATAACGATGTCTTCGTAAAGGTTTTGTTCGGACTTTACCTTTTGCGAAAAGTAGACATTAGTAGCCATGGGTTACCCTACAAAGAAGTCGACAGGGGTTTCATAATTTAATTGCATTTGCTCTCTAATTGTATTTAGCTCTTCGGTAGCATCGTCAAATATCTGTCGAGCATTAACGGTAACACCGCCGGGCATTGTCATACCATCGAACTTAATAAGGTTTGCACCCCATTGCTGTTTAATTAATGCTGTAGCATATTGCTTTAGGAACATATCATTATATATATCGGGATATGTTGAGGGGCTTACAACAGCTTGGCATTCAACAATAATATAGTCGTCGACTTTAACTTCATTATCCCAATCGATGTCAATGAATAACTTATCCATATGCCGATTGTAACGGGTAAACATACCTGATCCATTTAGCTTCATGTCAAGTAAAGATATATATTGCTGGAGCATCTCATAGTGTACAAGATCCCCAATATAGCTCATATCATATAGATCATTAAGGTGCATCTGATACTTAATATCAAACATACCAACAGTAGTATTAGAATCTGATATGGGAAATACGTTCTTAACGTATATAATACTGTCAGATATTGGTATGCTTTTGTTTGTAATATCGTCAGCAGTTACCTGATGCTTTAGATAAGTTCGAATAGTTGCATCGTGATGATACTCTTGATAAAATTGAAGAGCATCATCAATTCTATCTTCGATCTGATCATCGTCAATATTTACTTCAATAACTGGAGCTCCTAGTCGACGTAAGCAATACTCGACTAGGGTTTCTCTTGTTGTTGGATTAGGCATTAGTTATATCCTTAGGCGTAAGTACCGCCATTAACTTCAATCACTTCAACGTTGCCAGCTGTTACTTGGAAGTTGTCTGTGCTAAATTTAGCAACACCTAATGTTGATGTTGTAGCAGTATTTATGAAGTAATCAATTGAGCCTGCTATGTCGTTATATGTTACTGCAATATTGGTTTGTGTTCCAGCTGCAATAGCTAGCGATAAAGCGTCTTGTGCAGCTTCGTCAAAGTCTGTAACTTGGGTAGAAACAATAGAGATAGCAAGATCACCAGCTCCTGTTAAACGACCTTGTGCATCAACTGTAAATGATGGAACTGAGTCTGCCGCTCCGTAAACACCTGCTGATACCGAGGTATCATCTAGGTCATAGGTAAGAGTATCTGTACCAGATGTTGCTGTAGCTGTTAAACCAATACCACCAGCAAACGTCAGGGTTTCACTAAGAAGATCAACTGAAGAAGATGTACCACCGTCAGCGTTAATACCTAGTGTTGTTGCTACGTTAACAACGCCAGCGGCTGTTAAACGGCCTTTTGTGTCTACAGTAAACGTAGGGATTTCAGTTTGTGAACCGTATGATCCCGCAGAGACACCTGTATCAGCTAGTGTAAAGGCTATATCTGAATCTGATCCGCCATTAAAGGTTTGTGAACCAGTACCATCTCCTGATATCGAAAGAGTTCGTGTAGTTTGTAAAATCGTAGCTGAGCTAGCATTACCTACCAATTCACCATAGAAGTTTTCAGCTTGAATCTCTGATAGAGCAAATGATGAGTCTGTAGTATCAATGAATACGTCTGTATCTGGTTCTGGAGTATAGCTATCGAATACTTTAAAGCGGCCGTCAGAAGCATCTCTGAAGAAGCCAGCGTGTGCATATGAACCATCGTTATAACCAGCTGACCAACCAAGATCAGGATTAGCCCCTGTTTTACCGCGAGCTATACCGCCGGATACATAGGTATCTGTAACAGTGGATTCAACAGTAAATGTATTTGATGTAACAGCAGTAATCTCAACGCCTACACCACTAATATCGAATGATGAAGGTGTACATCCTGATACAGTAACGTTCATACCAACTACATAATTATGCGAACCGTCTACTGTATAGACTACGTCTGTTCCATCACCAACAGCACCAGTAATAGTAGTTTCAACACCTTGATTCAGATAAATCATGTTATCAGAAACTGCTAGGTTTTGAGCAGAGATCGTAGTAGTAGAACCACCTACAATCAAATCACCGTCGATCTGAAGGTTACCAGCAGCATCAATATTGTTAAAGTAGACGTCTGAAGTACCAGTCTGAATATAGTTACGAGTTACTACGTCTTGTGCTAATGTTGGATCAGCAACGTTAGAGATCCGGGTTGAATCAGCTGAGATTATACCTGAACCGTTTGTAGATAATACAATATTACCGTTCACGTCAAGTGAAGATATAGTATTACCGTTGAAATCTAGATTATCTACTTTAAGATTATCTAGCTTCTTATCGTTATCTACGAGTAGAGCTGAACCAGCTGTAAGTGTACCAGGGAGGTGATCTAGTTTATCTGTAAAGTATTGACCACCGATAACAAGGTGTGATGCTGCATCGCCACCTGTCTCTGCACCAATACCAACATATAATCGGCCACCACCAGCAACGGTGCTATAGTCCGCAGCTGAATAAGCTAATTCACCGTCACCTAGTACACTAGGATCTCCAGCTGTACTGGTTCGTTTTAAGCGAATGATAGTAGTAGACATCTAAATCTCCGTTGTCCGTTATTTTTAGTAGTGTCCGCCTTCGAAACTAGTTCCATCGGCTAATGTTTGTTTTGCCTTCCATTGCCCGGTTGTGGAATCCCACACGAGCATTGCACCCTGCTCTTTCGCTGACATATCAATATCAGTCATATCGTTAAGAGATACGGGTGTTCCTATACCAATAGTCTGGGCTCTAAGCTTATCCCTGTTAGAAGATATCTTGGCCTTAAGATTTGTCGAGGGGTTAATCCCAACAGTAGCTTTAATATTCGCCATTCTTATCCCCTAGTAACGCTTGGAGTAATTTCTAACTGACCCTCAATAACTCGGGTAACAGTTCCGCCACCTGAAACTATTTCAACATCATAAACATAACGACCAGCTTTCATTCCACCAGTCTGGGTATCAGTTAACTGAAGTTGTATCTGTCCGTTAGTTGGTGTATCGACTGTTGTAGTAAAGTCTATAGCAGTTGTTGATCTATATGTCTTACGTACTTGTCCGGATGTGGTATAACCGGTAAGATCCAAAGGCTCATTTGTATCGTCTACCAGTGTAACTACACTAATAAAGGTAGAACCTTGATCTGCTGTCAGGTTTGCGTATATAGCCATTGATAAAATCCTAAGTCTTTCATCTATTTATACTAAAAGAGGACTAAAGAAACGCCCCTATTAGTATTTATGGCTATATTTCTGGGAAGAGGCAGGTTTGAATAAATCTGTTCACTGTATCTGGATCGTATCCAAGTGATTCCATGACTCGAGGGGTGTGAGGGTTTTGCTTCTGGTAGTGGCAGTAACGATTCTGTGCTTCTGTATAGTCAGATGAAGTAGTATCTTCATCTTCAAGGTAATCTAGGTATTCCAATAGATTGCGGGCTGACAGATTAAGTACTTCGTCTAGTTCTTTTGCGTCTCTTATGTTACCAGCTGATACCATGTTCTCTGAAAATATTGCCTTTGCCCATGGCGGTAGCTCACGCTTCTTGCTCCAAGAATAACCTTCTACCCTTTTAGCAAATGTATCGTTTAGAGGGTGATCACATTTTATAGGGCTAAAGTCGTGAAATGCACCAGTTACCTTGTTCGGTCCAGCAATAAGATCAAATCCATATATAGGTGCAGAAAAGTTTACAGAGGGGAATACACAAAGGTGCATCATATAAAGCTTTTTCTCTTCTCTCTTATCGACAATATCAATATGAGCTCGACGTGCACCTTTACCGTTATAGACTAGATTATCCCAGGGGAAGTCGTGAGTCTCGTCCGCCCGCGAAAGTCTAGAATTGAGTATAGCTTGAAGATTTTGAGCATGCTCTTCTAATCTATTAAAGATTAAACTCATCAGTAAGATCCTCAAATAATGAAATAGCAAACCCAAAGGCTACACGTGCTTCGGGACCTAGATTATCAGTAAGCTTTTCTCTTGTCTTTCCAATTAGGCCTTTGCGATCATCAAACTCATACATTGAACCTGATCCAGGTACACGAGATTTTAAGATCTGTCCGCCATATAGATCGCCAAAGTGCCTAGTATAGATGTGTGCAAGTACGTTATCACTTAACTCTGACAAGTGATTAATGTACATAAAGGTAGTTGTTGCAACTACAAGAGTGTCATTCTCTACACCAAGCTCCTCTATATCCGCTCGAATAGCATCAGCTCTTTTAATGCCTTCAATACCTTCTAAGACATTTTGGGAATCAGCTACCTTTTCTAAGACAGAGTATATTAGCCATAGATTAGAGAGATAGCTAGCATACTGATGCTTATTAATATTACCAGAAAGAAGTAATTGGGCAAACTTATTCTTTTCTGCTTTCTCGTGTAAATCCCATGTAATATCTTTTAAGCTCATTTTCCGTTTTTCCATTTAGGCAGTTTAGGATCTGTCTCAGTAGGATGCCTTGCTAATCCCCATATAACTAAAGAGTATCTATTACCCCACCAGACAGTGTTTGCTTCATGTAACATAAGAGACGGAAATGTTATTAAGCTACCCTGCGTTCTCGGTTGAACTTTAGCCTTGCTATGATTATGTATAGTAATGCCGCCGCCAATATAATCTTTCGGATTACTTAATTCTATAGTAGTAGATATAGTTCTCATAGGTGCTACCTTCTGAACATCAACATGCGCTTTATAAAATCCTATAGGCTTATATGCTGTAAACTGGGCGTCTTCAAAGGTAGTTATTTCGGTTTGATGTAGCTTCCAAGCTATATCTATTATTATATTCTGAATGCGCTTTACTAAAGGCTGCAGAGGATGATCCTTTCCCCTTATAAAAGATACCTGACTTTTTCTTACCTTCTTAGCAACCTCTATACCGCCACCAACCATACCCTGCTGAACCCGGGGCAGTTGGTAGTCAATAATAGCTTGACACTCCTCAGGGGTTAGCACATTCTTTACGTGGGTTATTATATCACGCATTTAAATTACCGTAAGATTGGGAACAGTCAATAGCTTGCCATATTCTGGAAGATAGAGATATTGAATATCGCTTTGCTGTAAAGTCCAGAGTGCATCTTCAAGAGTCTCAACCAATGGTTCACCACCAAGGTTAAAGGACGTATTAAAGATAATTGGTACACCAGTTTTTTCTTTGAACGCCTTAACAATCCTGTAGTAAAGAGGATTATCTTTTTCAGATACTGTTTGAATACGGCATGAACCATCAACGTGAATAATTGAAGGGATCTTTTCCTCAACACCCTCCTTGCATGATACAGCATACATCATATGGGGTGAATCTTCCATACCGCGTAGATCAAACCACTCGTGTACGTCTTCTGCAAGAATCGATCCAGCAAAGGGTCGGAAATATTCGCGACGCTTGATTTCGTTTACAAAGTCTTTGCCGTCTTTAAATGTAGGATCAAACATCAATGAACGATTACCTAATGCACGAGGACCATTTTCTGATCGTCCTTGGAAACATGCAACGATATTCTTATTGGTCATTAACTCAATAGCTAAATCATCAGTAGCATCTTCGATTAACGCACCATACCGCTCTGCAATCTTAGTAATATCATCTTCAGAATAATCGTACTTTGGACCAAGATAAATTTCACGACCATTTAATTTCTCTGTAGACTGTGATGTCTCATAGTAACCCCAAAGAGCTACGCCAATTGCTGTACCACCATCATTTGAAATAGGCTCAACAAATAATTCTATTCCTTCTTCATTTAGTTTATTCAAGAAATAATAATTAGCAACACAGTTAAGCGCATATCCACCAGAAAGTACTACTTTCTTTTTACCAGATAACTCCACAGCTTTAAGAATAACATCTAAAGCCATATCCTGGGTTTGGGTTTGACAAGCGTAAGCAAGATCCCTACGATTCTGCAATAAGGTTAAATCCTCAGAATCGCTGTTTTGCAATTCGCTATAAACTTGAGCATTAACTATTGCACCATTCGGGTATCTGGGAATAATAACGTTTCTATCAGATATTGGAGCTACTTGGGAATGAGTAAACAGTTCAGGAATATTGCTATTCTGTTTACCATAGGGAAAAAGCCCCATTGTCTTTCCAGCTTCGATTGCTGAAAATCCGCAATATTCTGTTACTGCTTCATAAACCTTAGTAATACCAGCATTTCCTGTGATAAGTTCAGCATGATTCCCTTCTTCATTATACTTTTCTGAAGAACAATCTTTATCGTAAACACTCACAATAGGATCTCTGCAACCTAAATGCTTATATAAAGTTTTAAAATTCGCAGGATAAGAACAATCGAAAATTGTTTCCGTTTCCCAAAGAGCTATCTGGTCTTGTCCAAATTGTGCAGGATATACTGTTCCAGCACCATCTATTACTACAGCAACTGCATCGTCAAAACCCGACCGATAAAATGCACAAGCTGCATGTATCTTGTGGTGGGAATGACTTAGATCAATTACCTGGGGGTGATTTATAAGATTAGCTTTTCTATCTATTAGCCCCATTTTCCTGGCTAAACCCGTATATACATTCTCTCCGCTGTAATCTACTTTACCTGCGGTATGCTCTAGAGCTTGGGTGTGTGATACAAAGATATAATCGAGTTTATCAGTATACTCTTTTACCTTTAGCATAGCGGCATATGGTCCGCCGTCATACTTTTGCCGAGTTAATCTTTCTTCTTCTAAAGAAAAAACTATTTTACCATCTTTTAGTAAACACGCTCCTGCATTATGCCCCCGAGAAATACCTAAAATATAACCTGTATTATCTGTCATTATAAACCCTATTCAAATAATATAATTAAGCTAATGACTTCTTAGCAAATGGGGGAATCAACGGTTGTCCTGCCTGCGCGCAATCTGGCCCGTGAACATGAGTAACTTTCTCTTTCAATGGTTTGTCTTTATTTTGTTTTGTCTTACCAAGCTTATCGGTAACACTTTTTATTATCTTATCAATGTTTTTTTGATCCAAAACCATTAAATCCTCGTTAACTCTTTCCCCAGTGTAATCATGGGTAACTCTCATTGGTATATATCTGCGTTTCTCTTTGCCATTATCAATAATAGTAAAATTCTTATTGTTAGGATATGAGATATTTTCTGGGCAGGTAGAACCGATTACTACCGTTGCTGGTTTGTTAAGTGCATGGGCATAATGCTGACCCATACTATCACATCCTAGAAAATAATCGGATGCTTTTATAATTCCCATCCACTGTAAAATGTTTATACCTTGAGGCAAAAACGAAGTTTTAGTTTTAGTTTCTTCAGGGGGAGGGATATCAATATTACACATTACCAGTACCGCATAATGCTCTGATAATTTTTTAATTATTTCGTACGCTTGAGCTAGTTCAAAACTTCTTCCAGAGGTGTCAAAAACAAATCCACCGTCTTTTACTACTCCTGATCCAAAGGGTTGAAAAACTACAACTTTATCTTTACCAGAAGTATCCTTTGCTTCATTAACAAGATTGTATGCAAATACTTGATCCGTCTTGTTTATTTCTAGATTAAAGGGTTTAGTTTCAGGTATTGTCTGGCTTTCGTTAATAATAATATCGAAGGCCTGAATTAAGTTGCATTTTTGATTAAAATATGTATTTAAGCGATATGGTTCAGGAGAGATAATTTCGCGGTCTTTTAATTTTTCTTCAAAAAGACCTTTATGATTTACATTAAAGACATTGTCTCTAATAATAGGGGAGGATAAGAATAGCTCGGGCCAAGCTTCTGCTACAATTACTACATCTGGATCTACATTTTGTTTATACGTTTCAAGCGCAGGAATTGCACAAAGAACCCTTCCTGCACCGCCATTAATAAAAAACGATTTTTTCACTTATTATCACCTTCATAGTTTAACTTTCAATAGTATCTATTATATCACAAAATAGCGGAAATGTAAAACAAATTTTAGTTTTTTGGATATGTCTCTTTTATTTGTGTTATTGAATCAACATATGAGTTGCCTTCTGTACCAAGATCAGTACCTGAATCTTTTAGTACCTTTAGAGCTTTATAGATGTTATCTAATTGATCCCCAGGATCTGGATATATTCTGGCTGTCTCATAAGGCTTTTCGTATGTAACCCCAGCAATATTACACGCTTCTTCTGAATTCCTACATAAATCAGAAACTTCTATTTCTGTTTCTAAGAATTTAATCCAGTCTGCCTCTGTTTCAACAACGGAGGATTTCTCCTGTTCACTGGGTACATATTCAGGGTCATTACTATTATGATCGGCATACTTAGCGAATGGCACCATTGGATAGCCGTGTGAGCTAAGGGCATAACCCCTGTTTTTATGCCATATTTTATAAAAATCTGATTTGTTCATTTTTTATTTACCCTAAGTTATCATACAGAAATTTTGCCATGCCCGATTACAACAACTGTGCTGCAGCAGGCGATCGCTGCATTAGCGCCACCACTTGGAGTAGTAAAACACACCCCACTTAAGCACGATGCATCTCCTCCACAACACATACAGATTCTGCCTGAATTTCTCACACCTATACAGCAAAACTCACTGCTACCAGGTCCGTGTGACGTCGCGACACAATATTGTGCAAGTTTTCCATAAGAATCATGAGGTCCACTTGGTGCCATTGGATAATATCCAATGTGAAAGTTAAATCCGTTTAGGCTACATGCTGACATGCAACCGGAGTCGCAACCAAAAGGCCATGCTATCGCGCCGGCGCAGGTCCAAGAATTGCCAGAATTAAAACACTTAATATCTCCTACCCAGCCACATGACATATGAGTACAGCAATATGCTTTAAAATTGTCAGCACAAGCACCCCCACATGCACCAGCAGTCGAAAATGTCAGTTGTGAACAATATTGGCTCCAATATCCTATTGTACCCTTTATCTCATAAGCCATATATTTGCCGGCCACTCCCTCCGGAATTTCAATAGAGCCACCCCAATTGTCACATTGAAATAAAATATGGGAGCCTTCCTTATCAAAATCTTTCCCAGCAGCAGCAACAGCACCACCAGCAGCTGCTGGTGTTAGTAGGGCTTTAGTGTCCGCAGCGGACAAATATTCCTGGCCTATAAAACCTAGCTGATTAATTTGGAGCTTTTCAATCTGTAGATCAGACATTACTCCTCCTCAGAAGCCATTGGTACAACTTCATTAAGCTCCTCAAATGTAGTAGCTGCAAGAACAGCAGCTCTCTTTGCAGCTCCTTCAGCTATAAGATCAGCAATATCAGCTTGCATCGCTGTCTTTGCATCACCTGTTGCATTCATTTGATCCGACCAACTGTACTCGGAAAGTATAGCTTGTTTAGTTTCGGATTTAATTCCTTCTACAATATCTTGTTGTATGTGAGCTAAATGCTCTATTGCTGGATATGTCATATTATCGATCTCCATAGTTTGCTGCACAAAGGGGGTAAATTCTCCAAGGCTGACCGTTGGTCTGAGCCGCAGAAGCGTCTCTTACTGAGGATAATGCTTCTAGCATACGCATATCACACTGAAGACCAGTGCCAAAAAACGTATCAAGTCCATATGGCATATTAGAATCTTTAAATCTATATGTAGTATTATATCTGTGAATACTATTTGTAAAAAGAAGTATCGTAGTATTTGCCGGGATCGTCACATCACCGCCACGCGATGTGGAATCTGAATTGTTACCTCCAGAGAACACCTGAGTCCATGCCCCGCCTGTAGCGTTAGCGTAATTAGTACCGCTGCTGTAAGTAGGGACATAATAAAATACACTACAACCACCATAGTTTGCATCATAGGAGGACAGATAGGCATTAAAACTACGAGTAATGGAAGCATTTGTCGTATTACGAACAGGAATACACCGCCAAGTTACACCAGAATATTGATTGGTAACGTTATCGTAATGAAAGTAATCTTTATAATGATTACCTAAACGTTTATTCCACGCGAATTCTTTAACGCGCGTCATGGCATTCTCGCCATCATTTACAAACATATATTGAGTGACGCCGTCGGCATGGCCATCACCCATGAACATATTCCAACCCTGAACTATAGAGTTAGCATCTTGCCAGCTGTGGTAATACGTAGTCCAAGGACCAGAAGAACTCCACTCACCGGTGCTGTACACGTTTTGCCGCGATGAATTAGAAACCACAGAGCCAATTAGTGTGTCGCTGTCATCAGGAACTACAGTATTTGGTGGTGGTGTGGTAAACGATAGAGTTCCTGAACCATCCGACGAAATAAATTGACCTGCAGTACCATCAACGGATGGTATATTTAGTATAGCACCCCCTGATTTCTGTATCGCGTCAACAACAAGTTTAGACATATATTACCCCTTATAAGAAAAGTGCAAACCCATCTGGGTTTAAGACGAAATGATAAGACCCAGACGATACGGTGTATGTCTTTCCGGGACTGATAGTTAATGTTTGCATGGAAAACGTTAAGTTATCCTCTGCTAGTATTGTATCACTGCTGATTGTATTTATCAGTTTTGTAGCACCGCGCGTAAGAGCAGTATCAACATAAGTTTTAACAGCTGCTTCTGTTGGTACTGCAATATTTGAATTACCAGCCAATGTACCATCAGATGAGAATTCGTTAATCGATTCACCGAGTTGAGCACCAATCGAACCAAGCCGTAAGCTAGTCAAACCAGCTAGGTTAAAGGCGTTAGCATTTAGCGTTGCTGTACCTGTTGCCTGATCGATCTTAAAGTATTCACCAACTCTAAAGTTACCGTTTTGGTCAGTAGACACGTAGTATACACGTCCTGGGAATGTTTCCTGAATCTCATTACCTTGTGCTGGAGGCTGAGTAGGTTCTCCAGGGTGATTCGTTGTTACTGTTCCGCCAGTACCGATACTTAGGAAATCGTGACCGGTCAGACGTACCTGGGAGTAGTTATAACGAATTGTAATAGTTGCGCCAGGTGCAGATGTTGTTGGTTTCTCTTGTGCAAGAACAATAACCATGTTACTGGTATTATCAACATATGTTCCGGATACGCTTTGAATCACATACGAGATAGTGTCATCAGAGAGTGATACTGAACCGCCTGGTTTTGGCTCTGCAGATAATCCATTAACGATTAGGATAAATCCATCTACATCGGAGTCAGCACCAAGATCAGAAGTAAAGAGACCGCCAGATGTAGTGGTTAGGTTATTACCTTCACCAAAGTTACCTACTATATTCTCAACGTAAACCTTGTCAGCTGAATATTGAACGTTTAGGATTGTAGCAGTAGCGCCTGTAACCGTATCAGTAATTGTATCACCTACGTTAACTGTTCCAGAGATGTATACAGCTTTGATCTGCTGACCAACCAATGCACCAGTTAGTGGTGTTTCGTTAGCATCAAATCCACTTGATGATGCACCGTATGTACCATATGAGCAGTTACCGTTAAGTGAACGAATCTCTGAACCGTCTGTACACGTGTATCCGAAGTAACAGAAGTATGTAAAGTTAGATACGAGTTCTGCTAATGCACCGTTATCAATCCAATAACCTACACCGTTATCTGATATAATCGTATAACCATGGAAGATCATACTCTTATTACCAGTGGCGTGTACTGAACCATCTACGTATACACCAATACCACCTGAACCGATAAAACTACACTCAAGAACGTATGGTGACTTAGTAGTAACCGGGGAAAGCTCGTTAAACGCTACCGCGATACCAGCTGGTGTTGACGTTGTAATATCATCTGGAGTAGAACCAGGAACCCAACCAGTCATACCCTTGAACGTCATCTTGTTCAGGATAGCACCGTTAGATAACTTCCACATCGTACCAGTCTCAAAGCCTGCAGCTGCATGTACTAATACTGTACGTTGATTATCACCAACAACCGCAGTATTATCCCCTACTACAATTGGTAGTTCTTCTGTATAAGAACCTGTCTTAACAAAGATTGTAGCATTAGCGCCAGCTTGCTCACAAGCATACTTGATTGAAGCAAATGGTGTTGATTGGTTTCTACCAGAATGAAGAGCATCTACGCCATGTGGAGCAACGTAGTAAACCTTATCGGATTCAGTAGCACCAATAAACTGTGCAGATGTTCCAGAGTTTGTAACTGTTAGTGATCTGCCAGCTACACCAGCGTCACCAACTTGACCCTCTACTAAGTCTGTTGCGATTCTAGCAGTTAAATCATAGTAAACTACATTGCCTTGATTTGTATCAGACATTGTCTGTATTTCACCAAGGTGATTGATAATACAGAAGCCGATAAACTCGTACTTTTCAAAAGGTAGTCCATATGTTTTTAGCTCTTCGATCTCCGGAGTAGCTTTCATGTAAGCTTCTACGATACTATCAAAGGTATATTCGCTTGGTATTTTAATTACATTATCAACGCCGGATATTGCTACAAAGTAGGTCGTTGTAAACTTATTTGCTGGAATATTGGCAAAATCGTATTGTCCAGCAGTTTTTTCGTTAAACTGAGGTACAGGAGTTAGGTTCGAGGTAAACGTAGCCCCTGTTCCTGTTGGGGAGGTAACAATAATATCTGCATAGGTATATTGCTTACCGCCGTTTGTTACTGTAACAGATAGAATACTACTTGGCTCTGTAGCAATATCAGTAGTTGCAAGTGTACCATCACCAATGCCGTTAAGGGTAAGAGTAGCAGTTGTATAACCTGATCCAGCATTTGTTAATGCAAGACCATTAATTGTGTTACCAGTAGATAGCGCAGTTGATATAGCTGCTTGAACCGGTGTGCCACCGCCAAGTGTACCGTTATCAACTACGATACCAAATCCATCTTCAACAATTGTTACTGTAGGATTAACTTGGTAGTTTTTACCACGTGCATCATCATCAGCAAAACTAATAGATGCTATTGGATAACCGCTTAGTCTTGGCTCTGCAGTAGCACCAGTACCATCACCTGTGATAGTCATTGTAGCGTATGTGTAGCTATGACCAGCATTTGTGATAGCAATATCTGTCACACCGCCAGCTGTAATTGTAGCTGTTGCCGTAGCGTGGAAGCCGTCACCATTAATTGTAACGTTAGCAGTAGTATAGCCTGAACCAACATTTGTGATTAAGTAATCAACGATCTTATTCTTTTCAGGATAAGCAGTTGCTGTTGCTCCAGATCCGTTACCGGTTGGATCTGTAATTACGACTGTAGCAGTAGTATAACCAGAACCAGGTGATAATATATTAATATCTGTAACTGCTCCAGCTACAATTGTAACCGATACTGTCGCTCCAGTACCATCACCTGTAATTGTTGCTGTAGTAGAAGCATCGTATCCAGAACCAAGTGTGTCCATGTGAACGTGAGCAATTGGCTTACCAAGATCAAGAAGGTGTGATATTGAAGCTCCTTCACCTGTTGGGTCACCACCATCATTTACTACGGTAATAACAGGATTCGTATAACCATCGCCAGGATTATCTAGACTTATTCCGCTAGCTGATTGCTTAGCAATGTTAAATCCGGCAGGAATATCGATACTTGCTGTCGCTCCTGTACCGTCACCTGTAATATCGGCTGTAGTTCCAGAAGCGTAGTCATAGCCACCGGTTAACAGAGTAACCGACGCGATAGGAGCAGCAGAGAAACCTAGCTCAACAGTCGCGTCTGATCCATCACCCTGAACAACTGCTGTCGTTGTTGCACCTCGATAACCAGAACCGCCATTAGTAACTGTAACAGAGCCAAGAATACTTAGCTTGTTGGATACTAGTGTGTTGCCGAAGTCTGAAATCTTCCAATCTGTAGCAAGGCGAGAAGCAAACTTATTTGAGGTTTTAACAGGAGCATCGATTTTAAGGTCTGCGTTTCTGAGTACGCCCGCAGAAGTAGATACATAATTTTCTGATCCAGCAGTTCCTGTTAGGCCAAATCCACTAATTACCTTAAGACCATCTTTATTAGCATAAACTAGGCTATCACCATCAATTGATATACCATGTCTTTCATCAGAAATATATGTAATGCGATTATTAGATGGACTAATGTAGATTGAAGCAACTTGAGCATTACTAATTAACGATGCATCATCTCGAGTAGTAGAAGAACTTAATACGCCATCTGCAAAGTGGAAGTAATGATATAGTGTAGGTGTACCAGCTAATGTAACTGACTCCAGAGCAGTCTTTTCGTATCGTACTCCGTTAACGTAGTAGGTAAAGTTAGCTTGACCCGCGGCAGGATACATAACCAAGGTATTTGAAGTAGCAGAAACTGAGTAAGCAGTACCTGTTGCAAAGGTAGAATCTTCACGTTCTGTTACTACGCCGTCGGTACCAATTGAATATACTCTTGTACCGTTATCAGAGAATTCAATAACACCACGCGTTGTTGCATGGCTATTATCGAAACCTGTTGGATCAAGAGAGGTATTAGTGTATATAGTACCGCCAATTCCAGTATCTAATTCACCTGTAAGATAGGTATTACCAGTAACGCTTAGGGTTTCATCAACGACGACTGTATCAATCTTTGCAGTACCGTCGAGGAATAAATCTTTCCATTCTTTAGTAGCAGTACCTAAGTCGTAGGTATCATCGATGTTAGGGATAACATTCGAGTTAACGTCTGCACCAAACACAACGTTATCTGCATCACCATCGCCAAGCTCAATTGTACCACCGTTAAATGCTGTTGTACCTGTAACGACAAGGTTATTATTAATCGTTGTAGTACCAGTAGCAGCACCAATGCTCACTGCTGTACCCGCACCTGCAAAATTAACTGTTGTAGCGTTAGCATTAACTAGGTTAATAGAGGTCTGTGTAGTATCTAAGTTGCCGCCGTTAAGGTTAATGTCACCATCAACTGTTACTTCAGCAAGAGTTGAAGCAGCGTCGATTGAAAGTGTAGCACCGTTTTCAAGTGTAACAGTACCACCATCAACGGTAATATCAGCACCGTTCTGCAGGGTAAGTCCAGCACCACCCGAGGAGGTGTTGTCGAATACCAATGGGCCTTCAACTGTACCACCAGATGTAGCATTAACAAACTGATCTACATATGCTTTAGTTGCCGCATGTAAAGCGTCAGTAGGATCTGCATCCAATGTAAGGAAACCCAACATTGTATCGCCGTCTTTCGACACGAAGCCTTCAGCGCCTGTTGCAAAGTTATCCCATTCTGCTGGAACAGGATCACTTGATGGGGAACTACCACCAATAATATCTTGGTTTGCAATGTAAGAAGATGAACCAGCTTTAACTACATCATCTTTAAAGTATTGTGTAGCTGATGACCAAATGCCTCTCCAACGAATGCCAGAGTTAAATTTCTGCCATTTACCAGCAGCCAGATCGACGTTAAAGTCTGCGCCTGCAGCGTGAGGAAGTAGTACGATATAAGTGTTACCACCATATGTAACTACTTCGTCTGTAGCATATTCTGTTAATGTTGCCCATGGTCCAGTGCTCTTAATGCCTGGTACGATCTTATCCCATGTAGCAGTAGTTGTAGGATTAACTGCAGTATTAGTTGACTTAGCTTGGTATAATGAACCACCGTAGCTAATAACTTGACCAATAAAGTATTCTGTGCCAGTAGACCAAACCCCTAAGTAGGAGAAACCAGCAGAGTAAATTGACCAGTAACTTACGTTTGTAGGTACTTGGCCTGTAGACTCTGCAGTATTAAGATATACATTACCACCATAATTGACTAAGTCGCCAATGTAGTAAGTAGTAGCGTTAGAATATATGCCTTTATAGTCTGTTGCACCAGCTTGTAGTACCCAATCAACTAAGTCTGTTGGATTGGCACCAAGTGTAGTTACTGTAGCACGGTAAGAGTTGTTACCATATACAACAATATCACCAATGTAATATTGTGTAGCAACGTCCCAGTTTCCAGCATAGTTAACACCGCCAGTAAGCAATTCCCAGCCAGCTACGACCGTAGGAAGTACATTTGATTGTGTTTCACGGGATCGGTAGATTGAGTTACCGTAAACAACCAAGTCATTAACGTAGTATTCTGTAACTGCAGAGAATGTGCCTTGGAACTTAATACCACCAACATACAATTCCCAATATGTTTCATTTGACGGTACATTACCAGTTGTTTCTAGTTTAGCACGATAGATGTTAGCGCCATATGCCACCAAGTCGTTAGGCACATAAGCTGTAGCATCGTTATAAACACCTTTAGGACTTACACCTTCTACGAACTTATCCCAGAATGTGGCATTAGTCGGTAGGTTACCAGAGGTATCTTGCTTAGCAATGTAGATCGAGCCACCGTAGTTAACTACGTCGCTCTTTTGATATACGCCTGTATCGTCATAAACGCCTTCGTACTGAATACCATCAAGAAATTTGCTCCAGTATGTTGCATTAGGAGGAGTAGTATTAACTGAATCTAGGATAGCTACGTAGACCACACCACCGTGTGCTACAGTATCACCAACCTTATAGTTAACTGCTACATCAAATTCACCTTGGAACTTGAAGCCCTCGATCATTAATTCCCAGCGTGAAGAATCAGTTGGAAGTGTACCAGCAGATTTTAATGCATAGGTATAGACATATACATTACCACCGTACTTAACAATGTCATTCGACTCGTAGGTTGTCCCGGAAGCCCAGTCACCTGCAAAGTGAAATCTTAATTTACCTAAATCTATTAGTTGTGTCATACGATTTTAACCTGTAAATGTCCGTTAGTGCTCCATTGGAATTGAAGTGCATTCTGAGACCACACCCAATGCTTATATGCGTATTTATCAATGATTTCATCTTGTAAGTTTGGTAGTTGAACAGCTTCTGAATCATCGTCGATCATGTTAACTTCTAAGTTACCATTATCAGGATTCAATCTAAAACCATAGAATGTCTTATCTGCAAGGTCTAATCCTTCCGGATAACCATCTGCGCCTTCGATACCAGCCATTAATTAACTCCTGTTAATAGTGATAGAACTACGTCAACCGATGAATCAATAGCAGAAGAAGCTTTAATTGAATCTCCTACGTCTAATACTATCTTATTACCTTTCATAATTTCATCACTAAAACCATTCTCTATTCGAAAATTCTTTTTAATGTATACGTCGTTAGATCCGTCATTGAATATAAGACTAACTGGAACTATCTGATTAATGACATTTGACATGTTACAGCCGATTACTACAGTTTTTTCTGTAGCTGTGAAAATGGTACTTGGCGTAGTTCCAATACCCGTTGCTGAAACGTTCGAAAATGCTGACATAAATCCTACTTTAAGATCTTAGTATATAGATACTATTTATACGAATTCTAACCTAAAGCTATGGCATAAGTTATAACATCGTCCTCAAAAGCTGCCAACCGTGTCTCTACCCATTGCTTATCAACAGGTATATGCGATTTCCATGTAGATCCATTGTAAACAAGATCCACCCTTACATTACCAACGTCTAGATCAATAGTACTACCTGCTAAATCCCCATCTATAGAAGATGTACCAGGGTCAATAATAAGAGGATCTGTTGTCCAGGAACCACCGTCAAATAATGTAACAAATGCGCCAGTAGTGGGAGATGCGGGAAGAGTTAAAGTAAATGCCCCGCTAGAGGTATCTGCAAGAAGAAAGTCACCGTCAGATGCTACAAAGTTACTTGATATTCTGGTAATTGTTATACCAGATGCACCACCAACGGCTTTACGTGCAATGATATCAATAGCACCTGCATTATTTTTGTAATACAGTATGCCGTCATCATAGTTAATAGCAAGCTCACCATACTCAAGATCCGAAGTTCCTGGCTGACTCGTTGGAGTCGAGGATTTTTTAAGTATAATTTTTGCTGCCATGTGTATCCTTTACTCTTCGGTTGTATCCTTGACCTCGATCTTCTCCCATTTGCCTATTGGGCATCGAGCTCCGGATAATCTAGTTTTGGCTGGCATAAAGCAGCCGCACTTCTTACATACGTTTATATTAGGTATAAGATGGACACACCTCCCGCAGAGAGCAATTCTTCTTGCTACTTCTGGATGTCCTTTACCTTCTACTATTGACATAAAGAAAGTCCTTACTTGTATTTATAATTTATTTCTTTCCAGGTACGGCTTTAACCGGTGCTTTTTTAGCACCTCTATCGATGTCACCTCGACCTTGAGACAGTGGACGATATAGCTCACGAAGCTCCTGTGTTTTCTTAAAGTAAGCATCCATTCTTTCTTCGACATCGTCTTGCCAGTCAAAATAGAGACCAGACCATTTACATGCTAGTATATTACCTAGAAGTCTTTTTGCTTCGTCAATTCCGTGGCGTCGTTGAGCTATAGTTAATACACGAGAAAATGGCTGATATACCCCAGCACCCTCTGACTGATATTTGGAAATATTCGTAACAACCTTACCGAGAGCAGCTCCTGTAATAGAGAATTCAGATGCAGTTGTAGTATAAACATGCGTACAGTTTTCAAGTAACTTTACGCCAGAAGCGTCTTTTGGCAAGATCTTATTCCATCCAACTCTACCAGCTAAGCCGTGTACTGCATCCCCTACTGTCAAAGGATGGGGCTTAAGATATACGTCATCTGTTTCGTTTATAAGTCTTAATACGTAATCTACATCAGCTAGGTCTATAAGGTTATGACCAGGCATAAACACAACATGGTTTATACTTTGGTATTTTTCTTCTAGATCAAGTAGATCATACTTGTCACATAGGGAATCAACAAAATGGGAAAGAGCTTCTTCCCCTTCTAGCCCTGCGTCTTCTTTAGAGGCAAAATCGATTAGTCTAGAGTTAATCTCTCTCGATTGGGTAGCAGAATAAAGACCCCCGGCCGGGAATTCGGTATAGGTATATTCTGAGAAGTTGTTAGATTGATTTGCTGAAACATCGTAGGAGATGTAATAGAAATCTGGGCACTTACTACGAAGAGTAGCTTCTTGCTCAGTAGCCCAATTATTCCTTTTAGATCTTGAGATATAAGGACCTATCTTACCAGCACCAAATGTCTTTTCATCAGACATAAGCTGGTCAGATAGGCGAGGAGCAATCTTAGGTTCGACCTTTGGCTTTTTTTCTTCGCTTGCCGGAGAATAGTTTGCATACTGGTCTAGATTTGTTTTTACTTCCATAGTATTACCTTATCAAAATAACAAAAAGCATTTTATTCTATAGTTATAGTACTAGCATCAATTAAGAATGGATCTTCGTTAGAATCTGTGATATCAGCTAATTCTTGAGCTTTAGCATATAGTGTATCTATATTGTCTGTAGGAGTGAGTCCTAGAGCAACCTCTCGCTGATTCCTAAGTACCATCCAATCGATCTGTCTAAGAACACGATCTCGACGCGTTCGGAGATAATTCCATCGACCAGAAAGACGTGGCAATCTAGCTGCTTCAGGTACTTCTTCTAGTCCATATGTTCTTACCCATTTACCTGTTTCTGGATCCTTTGAACAGGAGACTGCTTTAATAGCCATCTCTGCAGTTGCTTGAACAGTAATTTCATCAGGACCTACCGGGGGAACCATTACATAGTCTGTACCAGCCAAAGTCATTTCGGTAATTCTAGCTGGTAGTGTTGTATTAACAAGAGAGTCGCGAAGCTCCTTCTCTGTCAACGGAAACTCTAAAACCTCATCAGTTTCTTTGTTTACTCTTGCGTATAGCATAGGATGCTCCTTATTGAGTGAACCAGGTCGTAGACCTAGAAGTCGTAAATGTTGTTGTTACGTTATCGTCTGTGAGCCAAGATGTAATAACCTCTGTATCTCGCGACGTTTCTCGCTGAGTTAGGTAATCTGTATCATATGTAGTCGTAGTTTCTCGAGTAGTTGGAACTTCATATGCAGTAGCACCAGTATTCTGCAGGTATGTAGTTGTAGTTGTACGAGAAGTACTCTGAGTAGTTGTGTAATCAGTATTTCTATATGATGTTGATATACCAGACTCGGTTAGATATGTAGTAGGCTCCAATATAGAACTAAGAGTAGTTGAAAAACTAGTATACGTAGTTGGATCGAACCTTGTTTCCTGAACCGTCGTAAAACTAGTATACTGCGTTGTACCCGGAGTAAACTGGGTATACTCCGTTGGGTAAGTTGTGGACCCAGTATATTGTGTTACCTGGGTAATATATCCTTCGCCCTGTGTAGGAACATAATAGCTAGTTGGATATGTAGTAACCCCAGGGGTATACTCAGTAACAGTTGTGTTATCGTATATAGTATCTCTAGAGTAGAGCGTAGATCTCGAGCTTGGAGGTACATATCCGCCAGAGGGATTAGCCTCAATTATTGTTTCAGTAGTATTACACGTTAAACTACAATCTTGACAAGCTGATGATAGGTAAGAAATTGTTGTATATTGGTCAAGTGTATATCCTGAATTATAGAACACAGTAACACTAACAGGGTAATTATCATATGACGTGGCGATATAGTCTGTAAGCTCATAAATTTGACAAGGAAAACAGTTAGACTCAGGAGTTGAGCAATATTCGGCTGCATCTATTTCTGGATAACAACCACTAAACGGGGGAGCACCTAGGCCGTTTCCCACGTAAGTGTTTGTAGATGTTGTGGTATATGTTGTTTGTGTAGAAATATATGTTGACACATAAAAGGTTGGTTGGCTATATGAATAAGCAGTTAGTATCTGTCCTGGACTATAATTATTTACAGCAGGAGAGCATGATACAATTGAGCAGTTACTTGGTACCGTGTCTCCTGATGTACCGGCCGGCGATCCGTCTACATTATATAGGTAGCATCCGGATGCAGAATCGTTATAGGAGTACGATGTAGTTGATGTACTGTATGTAGTAAAGAAATACCCAGTAACAGTTGTATTTTGGGAATAATCTGTTGACCTGGTAAGGTCGTACGAGGTAATATTAGTATAAGTAGTCGGCCGCGAAGTTGGTGAAGTGTATAATGTATTATACGTATAATAGTAAGTGAGATTAGTATTTGTTGGAGTAAGTACAACAGCAGTAGTATTTTGCGGTGTATAACTAGTATACACCGTTCCCTGAGGAGTAAGAACCTGTACTGCTGTTGGTACAGTATATTCTGTTGTTCCCGGAGTAAGGGTTGTATCAATCGACGTATTATAATTACCTTTAAACGTATCATTACTAGTCGGAGTATATAATGTAGTTACATCATATGCGGTTGATACAGCATAAACCCAAGATGTAGGGAAATTGGTAACAAAAGTGTTTGAGTATTCAGTATCTACGCCAGGATCAGTAAATAGGGTATCGAAGGTAGTAGTAGTTATATTCGACGTAGGTGTAGGTGTATACCACTGGGTTATATAAGTGGTAGGAGACAGCGTAGGAGCTGAAGTAGTAAAACTAGTATTAGTTAGCCTAGATGTAAGAAAGCTAGTAATAGCTGACGTGTACTGACCTTTTGGAGTACCTAACCAGAATCTACGTGACATTATATTTCCTTTATGCGTTTTGGCGCCAAGCCTGAACACCTAACCAATTTGATCCATTATCATATGTCTCTAAGATAATTAGGGTCTTGCCAGAAGCATTAAGAATAGGGTAATTACCTTTGTCCCAAGTAGTTGTTGGAGGCCAGGTAATAGTTCCTTGACCAGGATTAGTTAGGTAAAAGTAAATGGTATTTACTGATCCGCTTACAAGATTTGTAGCAGTAAATGTAGTATTGCCGGTGATAGTTGCTGTAATAGTCTCACCAGAATTTAAGTCTAGGGATTTAACACCTGAGATGCTACCTAGATCTTGCTTCTTACCTCTGACATTGGCGTCGACGAGATTACGATTATCATCAATAATCGTAGTGCCTGATACCTTTATTGCCATCTTCGTATCTCCTAGAGAAACTCGGCTGAAGGTCTTATTTGACTTTAGCTGATAACTCTTTAATTGCCTCGATGAGTATAGGAATAAGCGAGTCATAAGATACTCTCTTAATTCCATCTGAACCTGTATTAACAATGGTTGGAACTACCTCTTCTACCTGTTGAGCAATTACACCTATAGCAGGCTTAGAAGAGTCTTTCCATTCAAAGTTTACGCCTTCTAATCTGTTTACCAGATCTAAAGCATTTTCTATAACGCTCACGTTTTTCTTTAAACTAATATCAGAAGTTGAATTAAAATCTGTTGCTGATATTGTTGACCCAGCAATTGGAGCCAATGCAAAGCTAGCATGACCCGTATCGATATCGATACCAGCAGAAGGCTCTGGTGTATACCCTTGATAGAACTTCCATGTACCGCCATCTGTAGCATCACGAAATACACCAGTGTGTGCATACCCAGAGGCAGTGCCATCAGAGTTATAACCGCCAGCTAATCCTAAGTCTAGATTGACATATGTCTTAGCGTAGGTAGAACCTCCAGAGACGTATGTGTCTGTATTCGTAGATGCAATTGTAACTGATGTTTCTGTTGTTGCAATTATCTCGGCACCAGCTACATTAAAAGATGCTGGGGTAGCACCCTGTACAACTAGGAAATCCCCTACAACATAGTTATTATCAGCGGTGTAGACGACATTAGTTCCATCACCAACCGCAGCGGTAAGAGTACCTTCAGTACGCTGATTAACATAGATCATGGTATCAGCAACACCAAGATTCTGTACGTTTACGAAGGTAGTTGTACCTGATACTTCTAGGTCACCATCAACAGTCAAAGCACCAGTAAACTGGCCTGAGCCAGTAAACACAGGATTATTAATAGGAGCTTTAAGATCAAGCTCAGTACTAATATTAGTAAAGTTGGTATCTACCTCGCTATTTAATAGTCGGGTACCTTTTACACTACGAAGTGTGAGTGCTACAGACATTGTGATTCCTATTCTTTATTTACTAAAGCAGTAAGTAAATTCTTGATGTCAGATAAATCTGTCTTTATATTATTTATATCCGATTCTACATCTACCATCTTGGTTTCCATATTATATTTAAAAGCTTCTTCTTCTTCTATTCTATTTCTTTTCTGAACGTAATCAGAAAAAGCTTTATTGTCTTCGTTAATCACAGCTTTATTTCGGGTATCTTTTAAAAGATGTTTATGACCGTCAAATGGTTTTACTTTAACTAATGACATTATGCTAACGCTATGATTCTTAGATTCTTACACTTAGGTACAATGGCAGAATCTGTTGATGTAAATGCAATCTTAAATACGATGCTTTCAAAAGGAGGAAGATCAAGTAGCTCTACCTCTACTTCTTGGAATTTTTTATCTAAAGATACTGGCATAAGAGGTACTAAGGCATCAATGTGTTTGAATTCGTTCTCTGCAATATCATCAGATTCACCAACTAGACTTGTTTTATAGAAAACCTTAATATTTGATCCGGCCGGGCGATTAACATCTAACCTAAGGTTAATCGATGTAGATGGATTAACAAAGTCAATTTTACGAGTAATATACTTAGAGTATACAGAACCGCCAGAGGGAGCTTCTTCAGCAACAAAGTTCCTACCGATTAGAATAGTATATGTACCAGTATTTGTAGCGCATGTACCGCCAGAAATCTTGGTGAAAGATATTTCATCAGCATTAGAAGAAATAGAGGATATACGATAAGTTCCGCTATTAGTAGTATTGGAATCTGTAATATATGCTGTTGTTCCAGCTACCAACTTAAGTGCAGCATCTTGTTGTGCCAATGGGACTGTAAGTATACCAGAGGTTGCCGTAGTAGCTGTAAAGGTTACTGAAGACACGGCAGTCATAAAATCTGTATAGTCTTCTGTCAGAGGATTTTCACTTGATTCGTCAGGATTGTTTATTAAATTCTGCGCTGTTAGTACACCAAGCTGCTGCTGATCGATTACGGGGGATAACCTAGTATTTTGAGACGATAGACCAATCCTATAGCTAAACGAATCTGCTCCAGATAGGTTTTCTGCTTTAGTAACAGAGTTAGCAATAATTCTTGATTTAGATAACTCTGTTGTCCCAGGGTCAAGAACTGTATAGTCTAGGTCCTGCGAGTAATCAGAGTAGGTACCTTTAAACAAATGCTGTACTTGTGTAGTTGTTTCTTCGATCTTAGCTGTGATAGGATACAGTGCATTGACCACAATATTTTCGGTAGCGGTCACTCGAGTTCCACCGAATCTAGCATTAGCATTAGCTGCTGTTGGCAGAGTAACAGTATAACCGTTTAGATTAGCATTTGATATAGCTAAAGGGGTATTCAATACGTTTGTAAAGTCTACACCGTGTATAGTACCAGTTGTACCGAATACTTTATCTACTTCTGCAATGCCTGCTAGTTTAACAAATGAGCCATTAGTCATACCATGGTTAAAGTGATTTACTCTCATGGTAGTAGATCCAGAGAAGGTTTGGCAAGGATCCTCTTCTAATACTTGTGACTCCATAGCTGCGGTGTTAACATTAAAGTTAATACTACCAGCTGCAGTTGTATCAAACTTGGCACGGAAAATAGAAAACTTAAGATCCTGTTTTTGCTCTGGGGTCCACGTCGAGGTATTTTGTGACTTGAATAAGGATCCTAGATAGGGCTGCTTAATAATTCTTTTACCAGTAATTAAATCTGTAGTATCTAGCTCAGATATAAACACAGTGTACTTCTTTGAATCGGATCCGAGACAAAGAGCATATTCACCTTTTTTTAGAAAAACTGGACTATCAAATCTTATAATAGTACCAAGTGATCCATCAGCAGAAGTTGATATGTTTTTAGGATATATGAATTTATCAGACAAGGGAATAATATAATCGCCAGGGAATCCGTCTTTCATATCCCTAAGCTGAATTCTCATCGGAGTCTTTCTGTCTATATTCTTAAAGAATAATTCTACCTTAGTAATTACACAGGTATTCTCAACAAGAAATGATTGAGCTAAAGGATCTACGACATTATATGACATTTATTAACTAGCCTCTTTGTATTATACCAGGCTTCCGCCAGTTTCAGTATTATTTATAAGAAGCCTAACAGCCTCTTTTGCCCAGCTTTCGTCTATCGCAGGGTTATCTATGTTTGTAGCAGCTGTAATTGCTTGAATAGCAATTTGGTTTGAAATAGTTTCTACATTTGCACCTTCAACAGTATTTAGATAATTGGTTACAGATGCATCTGAATCATTTCCAATTCCCCTAGCTACACCAACCTCAATCATGGTTTTTACTGCAAGTGCTACTTTTTCTGCGTCTGCATTATAAGCATCAGGGACAACGTCAGCATCAATATATCCATTAGTAATGTTAGAGCCAGACGTTGTTGCATTTGCTAGAGTGTCTGATGTAATACCGTTAGCATCGAAATAAGCCTGGGCTTCTCCTCTTTCTGCTTCTGTAAGGTTTCTACCAAATGCATAGTTAAATACCCCACCTATAAATCCAACGGTATCTACAACTTGAGCTCGTGGAGGATCTAAGTCGCCATCATCGTCGTCATCTGGATCAAGATCTACGTAAGTCGCGATGTAGATTGTATCTTTAGGAACTGTGTAGTTACAGTAGTATTCTGAATTAGCTTCAATTAGAACTGCTGTTTCTCCCCAGTTGCCATCGGCTATCATCTCATAGTAATCAAAGCCGCGACACTCGTAACGGTTATGAGTACCAGCTGCAATAGGATCAGTAGGATCGTATATTTCAGCAAGATCTTTTTCTTCCTGAGTAACGGTTTCACCAGAGGCTTCAATTACTACAATTTCTTCAGGAGTTACATAGCCGCATT
>Ga0209631_10001208_pt1 | contig 33682 bp, 39 predicted proteins | sample COG_08_FD_184752 | JGI IMG/M metagenome (GOLD analysis project Ga0209631, IMG submission 184752) | Pelagic Microbial community sample from North Sea - COGITO 998_met_08 (SPAdes) (version 2) | ecosystem: Environmental > Aquatic > Marine > Neritic zone/Coastal water | place: Helgoland, sampling... | reverse complement strand
TGTTTGTAGCTAAATGATGAGGAGTACAAACGGATTATGAGCCAAATGATAGATTTATGGGCTTATTGACAAAAAAGTTCATAATGTGGTCAACAACTACAAGATTTATGAAAATAAGAAGAAGTGTTTGTAGGAGAACCAGTTGGTTTATTTGTTTTCTGACAATCAAATATATTGGAGCGAATTTTTAATCAGTTTGGTCTTTCGGAAAAATGCCTGGAGCATGTTATGTGTGGGATAAAGCAACTCGTACGTCTGTGTGCAATTGCGTTTATTGGCTGTGCAGGTTTGGCATTCGTCCTCGCGGATGACCGCCCGAGTGCAAAAAGCCTGACTGTGATCCCACCAGATCAATCAGTCGATGACGTTGCTCAAAAAGCCAATCTTCATGAGTTAGCTCAGGGACGAGGCAGCGCGTGGGACCCTTCCCACGCGCCCACACATGAGACATTAATTGGTTTAGCGAGTGACCGACAATTTCTGCGAGATGTCTGGTGTCTTGAGTTTGCGTACCGGCCACCACGGACAATAGAAGTGGAGGTGCCTGGAAAGAATCTAGAAATACAGAAAGAGCGAGTGTGGTATCTCCTGTATCGGGTTCGGAACGTTGCTGTTGATGAAAATGCGGAAACAGCCCCCAGTTCAAAGGGATCCACGCGGCGAGTTGTGTTTGGAAAAGACGAGGAAGGTAACGATGACCGTACGAAGCCGACTACAAAGTTTGTTAACCAATCGATTCATTTTGAACCTCATTTTGTTTTTGAGACCCATGAGGCATTAAGTCGGGACGAAGGGCTTTTAGAGCATCAGGATCATCTCGATCGGCTCGTTTCAACAGCAGTTGCACCGATTAGCCGTCGGGAAAAAATTCCACTCGATATGTTGCACGACAGTGTTTCGATTTCAGAGCGTCCTATTCAGCCAGGTGAAGAGCGGTGGGGTGTAGCTATATGGCAGGAAATTGACCCAAGAATCGATTTTTTTACAGTATTTATTTATGGACTAACGAACTCTATTCGGTGGCGACACGACGCAGAATTTGAGACAGATCTTGAGCATGCTCCGGAGTATGAACGTCGTGAGCTAGAATGCCTGCGTCTCGATTTTTATCATCCAGGGGATGCAGATCATGATGATTTCGAGGAAGTACGTGTTGTTCATTCGGGGCTATTTGAAAAATTAACGCTTGGGTCACGACTCCTTGAGGCTTCCAGTCGAGCGGCTCTTACCCAGGCTGAATACGTCGAAGGTGTACGCGACCTTGGAGTGCGTTGGCAAAATTTCCTAGAGCCAGAGAAAGAAAACTGGGAGGGAGGTGCTGGCTTAGTGCCAGTTGAAATGTTTGCCAAAACGTTGGCGAAAGTTGACAGTGTGGCTGAACGCGAGAGTCTGGTGGAAGCGTTTCTTGGAGAGCAGGCTGTCGGCTGGATGGAAGAACTGCTGGAGGCAGTAGCAGGGCCGGTATCACCGAAACAAGATAGACGGAGGCGAGAGTCTCTTGGTCAAATCAATTTGACTCCAGAGCAAGTACTGGCTGATCCACTAACCTCATTTGCTCGAATTGTGAATGAACTTGAAAAAGCACCGGATATGAACATTCGACGTCAGGAGGCAGCAGGATTTTTCGGAGAAGCCGCTCCTGTCCTTGATCAAATTTCTCATGAGGTAGCAATTGCTCGTACCGCTGCGTTGTTGCATCTCATGCAGGTGGATGGCGAGAAGCTTCAGCAGGCAGGAAGTCGACGGGCACTTGACGTGGTGTTGCCGAAGCTTCTAACGGTGGCGAATCCAGCTGAAGATGACACGGGACGGGTCGGTGATCGAACTGAAGATGAGCGTAAGGAACTTCTAAAAGGATTGTTTGGCCACGAGGGTCCGGAACTCTTCAAAAGGGCCATGAAAGCCAACGAAGGCGAGGAATATTTATGGGACTTCCGCGATGCCCGGCAGGAGGATATTCTATAATTTCCAAAAACTGATCGCAGTGGAACTGCCAGTTTCGACATTCATTAAATTTCAAAGATTAAGGATTGAGCGATGGCTCATAAAAAAGGACAAGGCTCCAGTAGGAATGGTCGCGATTCAAACGCTCAGCGACGTGGGGTGAAAAGGTTCGGCGGGCAGGCTGTAACTGCGGGGAGCATTTTGGTTCGTCAAGTCGGTACAAAGTTCCACCCTGGTTCAAACGTCGGTATTGGCACTGACTACACACTCTTTGCTCTCTCCGATGGTGTGGTTCGCTTTGATCGCAAAGGGCGTCGAGTGAATATTGATCAAGTGGCAGACTAATTTTTTCCAGTACTGGGCCCGAGAGGCCATCACGTGTTTGTTGACCGAATCAGGGTCGAATTAGTCGCTGGCAACGGTGGCAACGGCATCAGTAGTTTTCGTAGAGAAAAATATGTTGCCCGCGGCGGCCCCGATGGTGGGGACGGCGGACGTGGTGGTAGTATTATTCTCGAAGCGAAGGTTGGGGTCGATTCACTTGCGGGTCTTTCTCATAAAAAGCAATGGCGAGCCGATCACGGAAAGTCAGGTGGACCTCACAATCGCCAGGGGCGATCAGCGAAAGATGTCACCCTTTTGGTCCCGCCGGGCACCATCGTTGTAGATCAATCGACAGGACTTCAGATCAAAGACCTTGCCCGCCCTGGTGAGAAAATCGTAGTAGCGAAGGGTGGTTCTGGGGGCCGTGGGAATGTGCATTTCAAGTCGTCAGTGAATCGAGCGCCTCGTGAGTCGACGGCTGGTGAAGTGGGTGTCTCGAGACAGGTGATTCTGGAGCTCAAGGTTATCGCAGACGTGGGTTTGGTCGGACTTCCAAATGCAGGAAAAAGCACGTTATTATCGAGGCTGTCCCATGCACGTCCAGAAATTGCAAACTATGCATTCACAACAAAGTCACCAGTTCTCGGAATTGTCGAAGTTTCTCCGGAACAGAGTTTCGTATTAGCTGATTTGCCGGGGTTGATTGAAGGTGCTCATGCCGGTGTTGGTCTTGGCCATGAGTTCCTTCGCCATGTTGAGCGAGCAGGCATTCTTGTTCATGTTGTGGAGCCAGCACCACTTGATGGTAGTGATCCATTGACGAATTACCAAAAAATACGACAGGAACTGAGCCTCTATGATGAATCTCTCGGTGCTCGTCCAGAGATACTTGTTGTAAGCAAATCTGAGTTAGCGGAGGCCAAAGCGGTGAGAGAAGAGCTTTCCAGCGAGACGGGACTTCACGTGATTGCGGTAAGTGCCGTAACCGGAGATGGGCTTCCTCAGCTTCTTCAATCCATAATGAAAAAGCTTAAGAGCACCCACAACAACGATGTACAGTAAGGCTAGATGGAAAGATTCGATAATGTCTGCTGACGTCTGTAAAAAAGAAGTTGATCTTACGAGCAATGTGTTGCTCGCTGATGTCGGTAACTCAAGGATAAAGCTGGCTCTCGTTTCAGCGGTTAGTCAGGGCATGCCTCTTTTAGAAAGATGGTATGAGCTGGATAGTCGTGACTTCAGTTATGAAGATTTTGAAAGTTGGCTGATGGCAGTAGCTTCTCCTTCGACAACATTTTATATAGCGAGCGTTTGTGAAACAGCGGCAGCGCAACTCGAAACAGCTATTTCATCCATTAGTGGCACTCGGCAACTGCTTGTCCAACTGCACCGAGTTCATTTTTCAGATCTTCCTCTAAGTGTGAAGGCTGAACAGCCAGATCGTGTTGGAATTGATCGGCTTGCTGCGGCTACCGCAGCAAGCCATCTTGTTTCGTCAAATAAAGGCTGCATTATCATTGACTGCGGTACTGCAGCTACTGTCGACATGGTGGCATCAGACGGGCAGTTTCTTGGCGGTGCCATCTTGCCAGGTCCAGCATTATTAGCTCGCTGTCTTGCTGATGGAACGAGCCTCTTGCCGGAAGTGTCTTCACTTGGCCACGCATCGCCTCCACCCATGCCGGGCCGTTCAACAAATAATGCAATAGCTGCTGGAGTTGGTTTTGGAATTCGTGGTGCGGTTTGTCGATTGGTAGATGAAGCCCGTCGAGAGCTTGGATCTGAAGCAGATATATTTCTGACTGGTGGGTGGAGGGGGATTATTCGGGGCGAATTCTCAAACGTCCGAGAGTTTCCAGACCTCGTTCTGTCGGGAATTGGTATCGCAGCCATGAGAATATCCGGCCTGTAGGCTCTGTCGTTTTACCTTGACTCGAGATTCGTTAACTTCTTATTGCATTGATAATTCCTGAAGCCTTTTACCGTTTGAGTTGCCGGTGACAGAATCTGCATCCAGTCCCAAGAGTATTCGTGAAAACGTACGTGGTCATGACTTGGCGATCGCTATCGCACGGATAATAGAGGAAACCCGGGGGAAAGATATTCGGATACTGGATTTGCGTTCAGTCACTGAAGTGTTTGACTACTTTGTAATTGCGACAGGGTCGAGCCGTCGTCAGATGCATGCCGTCTCCGATGAAATTGAGCGAGTTGTGAAGGCCGAGTGGGGTGATGAGAAGCGAGGGATCGAGGGGTACGATGAAAGTCGTTGGATTGTCCTCGATTACGGTGATGTGATTGTCCAGCTTTTCGATACCGACTCACGCCAATACTGGGATTTGGAGCATCTCTGGGGTGATGCAAAACGTGTGGATGTGCCCCAGGGCGAATGAGGGGCCCAGTAGTACAAACAGTTGAGTTTTCCGAGATGAACGCTTCAGGCTGTAAGAAGTGCTGGGAACACCATAACGGTTGGTACGAAAGTAAGTCGTAGTGCCCGCTTACGTGCTGGCCGGAGTTTTTTCGTTGGAGTACATATGCCTACAAGATCCAAAGAAAGTTCTGTGACGAATTTCAGGCGAGCTTTTCGTGATGTACTTGCAGGTGTTCTCGAGCAAGCTGTATCCGGAGGAGACCTGGAAATATCACTAGAAGAGATACCAGTGTTGCTTGAGCAGGTTCGTGAGACAGCAGACCCGAAGTTCGGAGACTTTACGGCAACCCTGGCTATGCCACTCGCTAAAAAAATGGGTGTAAAGCCGCGAGACTTGGCAAGTGATTTGATTACGAGAATCAATAAGAATCAGCTGTTTTTAAAATATTTCCAGCCAATTGATGCTCCTGTTGGTCCGGGATTTATTAATGTGCGTGTTCTCGATCAAGCCCTTGCTGATGGCGTGAGGGTAGCCTGTTGCAATGATCGCCTCGGTGTGGCGAAGGTATCTCAGCCACAGACTATTGTCCTTGACTATTCATCGCCAAATGTTGCAAAGCCAATGCACGTTGGGCACATTCGATCAACAGTTATTGGTGATGCTCTGTCACGAATTCTTCGGTTTCATGGTCATTCGGTGATTACAGACAATCATCTGGGTGATTGGGGAACACAATTCGGGATGATTCTTTGGGGCTGGAAGCATTGTCGTGATGACTCTGCATACGAAGAAAACCCAACACAAGAACTAGGAAGGCTCTATCGGTTAGTTCGTAAGGTAGTTGATGCTGATCCTCAGGAGCTTGCACACGACTCAATTGCAGCAGGACTGGCTGAAAAGTATCCGGATGCACGACAAGAAGTGCTTGCTGAAACAGTCAAACTGCACGAAGGAGATTCAGAGAACAACAGTCTCTGGGAACAATTTATGCCTGCCTGTCGTGAAGAAATAGAACGGGTTTATAGCCGTCTTGATGTCACCTTCGATCACACAATGGGTGAAAGTTGCTATCAACCACTTCTTGCCGGAGTTGTTGACGATCTTACTACGTGCGGGATGGCACGCGAAAGCCGTGGGGCAGTTGGCGTCTTTTTAGATGGTTACGAATCACCACTTCTGGTTCAGAAAGCTGATGGAGCGTTTCTCTACGCGACAACCGATCTTGCAACTCTTGCATGGCGGGCCGAGCACTGGAAGCCTGATCGAATCCTTTACATCGTCGACCACCGTCAAAGCCAACATTTCCAGCAAGTTTTTGCAACTGCCCGTGCCTGGGGCTGTCGTGCGGTCGAGCAATTATCGGGAATGAATTTAATCCACGTGGCCTTTGGTACGGTTCTTGGAGAAGATGGGAAACCCTTCAAGACGAGAGCAGGAGATGCTGTTGGTCTGGAATCTCTGCTTGATGAGGGGGTTCAGCGAGCATCTTTGATCGTTGGTGAAGGAGAGCAGGCGCGACAGGGCATGGATGACGCCAGGCGGCAGGAAGTAGCCGAAGCCGTTGGGATTGGAGCCATCAAGTACGCAGATTTATCACAAAATAGAACCACAGACTATGTGTTTAGTTTTGACAAAATGCTTGAATTAAAGGGGAATACTGCGGCGTATATGCAGTATGCGGTAGCACGTGTCGAAGGTATTGTGACTCGAGGAGGTGTTGATCGAGAACTTCTGCGTCATGAAGTTCTTGATAATCCATCTGTCTTGGAGCTATCAGATCCGTTGGAACGAAGATTGGCCCTGACCTCACTTCGGTTTGGCGCCGTGCTCGAGGATGTTGAACTCGACTACCGACCGAACGTAATGACGTCATGGCTTTATGAATTGGCAAGTTGCTTTTCAAGTTTTTATGATGCCCTCTCGGTATTGAAGGCAGAGGGCAATCAACGTACTACACGGCTTGTCTTATGCGACCTCACAGGCCGGACTTTACGGCAGGGGATGGAGTTACTTGGCATACGCGTGCCCAATCAGATGTGATGCAACCCGTAGCCTTTTGTTGATAAAAAGAATCTGCAGATGATTACTTTCATCAAAGAGAGCTACTGCTCTTGAGCTGTTGTTAAAGGGCATGGCGGCCACAGTTTCACGATGATGCCGGTGGCGACGGCTCAAACGGAGGCTCCACGATCCCTCGAATGCGTCCCCAAAGGAGAACACCCTCAATAATCAACCAAAGCTCGATAGCCAGCATGACCAGCGCTATTGCGACGAGCCCAAAGCTTCCGCCAGAGAGCCATACGTCAATGTTGTAGAACAAAGCCCAGGCCGGTATCGCTAGCATGAAAACCATTGGAAGGCTTGCAATCCAGGTGGGTAACTTGCGGCGTCGAAGGTAGAAGCTCACGACAAGAAGAGAAAGGCCGGCGAGTAACTGGTTTGTCGCCCCGAAGAGGGGCCACAGGATGAGTCCGCCTGTCCCTATTGTCTCCAGCGACCAGCTTTTTCCTGGTGCCGGAACCATCGCAAGTCCAAAAGCAGTCGTGACAGCAAAGAGCGTTGCGCCATGGGCTGTTGTTAGCCAGCTAAGAGGCTGGGTGACCAGTGATGCTGAACCCTGTGCCTTTATTGATGCGGGAACCCTGTTCAGAAGAGTACGGGCTAATTCCTGTACAACATAACGCTGGAGTCGTGTGGCTGTATCGAGTGTCGTGCCGGCGAAACTTGCAACGAGTACACCAATGATCGCGCGCGACATCGTTGCATGAATGCCGAGTGATTCGAGGAAGTTTCCCGAGCCAACTACAAATGCTGCAATGGCTTTGCCACCGGTGACACCCTTCCAGTCAGCGTATAAGACCTGCCAAAGTTCTGTGCCAGACAGGCCCGGGTACTCTTCTGGCCAACCAAGGCCAATGCCACCACCTACGGCAACAATGACCAAAACAGCAAGAAATCCCTCAAGTAGCATCGAGCCGTAACCCACAACTCGTGCGTCAGTTTCACACCGAAGTTGCTTGCTTGAGGTTCCAGAGCTCACAAGGCAATGAAAGCCACTCACAGCGCCACAGCCTATGGTCACAAAAAGAAATGGAAATATTGGTGGGGCGTTGTGTGGATGCAAGTCAAGAAAAGGAGCGAACATTGTCAGAGCAGGCGGCGGTACGACTGAAGAAATTAAACTCGAGCCAAAAAGGGCAGTGACAATCAGTCCCAAAACAACCAAGCCAAGGCTTGAGATCAATTGCAAGCTGTTGATGAAGTCTCTCGGTTGCAGAAGTACCCAGACTGGAAGAACGCTCGCGACGTAACAATACGACAACAGGATTGCCACCCAAAGCCAAATCGGCCATGCCGCGATGAAGAAGTTCATGTCTTGAATAGCGGCACCCAACGAACCGCCTGTCCAGGTGGTACCGGGACAGCCTGCCCCAAGCCAAACAGTCGCGTACATGCATGCTAAAGCGACGAGGCTGGGTCCTCGCAGGCTACGACCCTGTCGATGAACCCGGGTGCCGATCAGGATGGCGATGGGAATCTGAAGGAAAACCGGTAAAATGGCCTCAGGGAACTGGACGAAAACGTTCGCAATAACCCAGCCAAAAATCGCTAATACAACCCAGAGCGCAAAGAGAAGAAGGATGAGGAAGAGTAGTCGGACGCGGGGGTTAAGAAGTCGCCCTGCAATCTCCCCAATCGTCATTCCACGATTTCGAAGGCTCACAACAAGAACTGCCATGTCGTGCATGCCTCCAATGAAGATTGATCCGAGAATGACCCATAGAAGCGCTGGCCCCCAGCCCCACATAATCGCCAGTGCAGGGCCCACAATTGGACCAGTCCCGGCAATGCTTGTGAAGTGATGCCCGAAGACAATTGGGGTTGGCGTTGGTACAAAGTCGTGCTCGTCCCGGAACTCAATGCTTGGTACAACAACCGCGGCATTGAGCGAAAAGAGATTGGTGCCGAGCCATCGTCCGTATAGAAAGTAGCCACAGATAAGGGAAACTGCTGCTGTAAAAATAATAAGAATGATGGTCATATGGCTAGCGAGAGCGAGCTATTCTTAGAAATGTCTGACGCAAGGTTCGGCTTTGGTAGTTAGACTTGTGACAGAGTGACTCCTTTTCTCTTTCCATCGGGCACTGCTTTGGGAAATAAATACATGGCTTTTTAAACGCGAAACGTAGTTTAACCGACTGACCCAAAGTGTTCTATTTTTCATAGCCCTCTTTACCTCTAGCAAACAAACACGTCATAAAAATGCCTCGTGTCCCTAGTAAATCGATTCAGAAGATCCGAAATATTGGCATCATTGCTCATATTGATGCCGGCAAGACAACTCTTACTGAGCGAATGCTTTTTTTTACAAAAGCCATTCATAGGCTGGGAGACGTGGATCACGGCACAACCGTGACAGATTTTGACCCGGAAGAACAAGAGCGGGGTATTACCATCTACTCAGCTGCTGTTTCTTTTCCGTGGCGAGATACCGTTGTGAATTTGATTGACACGCCTGGCCATGTGGATTTCACTGCCGAGGTTGAGCGGAGTCTTCGTGTTCTCGACGGCGCAGTTGTTGTGCTTTCAGCGCGCGAAGGAGTTGAGGCACAAAGTGAAACTGTTTGGCGGCAGGCGGACCGATATGCGGTGCCACGAATTGTACTCGTCAATAAGCTTGACCGGGAGGGAGCAAGTTTTTTTGGGACAATCGATCAGATTCGTGAGCGTCTTAAGGCCGAACCACTTTTGTTACAAATCCCCGTGGGAATCGGTCCACCTCACGTGGCTGATCCGTTCCGAGGAGTGATTGATTTAATTACAATGGAAGCAGTCACGTTTCCGCCCAAGGATGAGGTGCTTAGTGGCGCAGCCGCGGCTGTTGAGCCAATACGAAGCAGCATTCCAGCAGAGCTTGAAGCCGAAGCTGCCAAGTGGAGGGAGCAGCTTGTTTCGACCCTGTTTGATTATTCTGATGAGCTAGCTGAACTCGCGATTGCCGAGGCAGCAATACCAGTTGATCTGATGCGAGCGACTGTTCGCAAAGCCACGCTTCACCGCAATGTAATACCCGTTCTGGCTGGGTCCGCACTCGATTGCATTGGCGTGCAGCCTGTGCTTGATGCGGTTGCTTGGTATCTGCCGAGTCCAGTGGATGTGCCTCCAGTAGAGGGGCTTGATCCAAAGAAGAAAGAGCCAGTCACAATACAACGGCCTCCCGATCCGGAGGCCCCTTTCTGCGGACTCGTTTTTAAAATTCTTGCGGAAAAGCATGGGGATATTGCGTTTGTCCGGGTGTACTCCGGGACATTGAAGGCTGGAAGCAGGGCGTGGAATCCTGAGCGGCAGAAGAAAGAAAACATCGCGCAATTATGGCACGTTCAGGCTGATCGTCGGGAGCAGGTGTCGTCCTGTTCAGCAGGTGACATCATTGGGGTCATTGGTCCGCGGCAAAGCGTAACAGGTGACACGCTGTGTGATGCGCAGGCCCCAGTTGTGCTGGAGTCAATTGAATTTCCAGAAACAGTTATTTCAATGGCGATTGAGCCAGAAACAAGTCTTGAGAGAAAAAAACTCTCCGAGACACTTGAAATGATGAAGCGACAAGATCCTACGTTTCGGGCGATTGAGAGTGAAGAAACTGGGCAAACACTGATATCTGGAATGGGCGAACTGCATCTCGAGGTCATCCGTCATCGGCTGGAACGAGAATTTAACCTCCATTGTCGGGTTCATAAGCCTCGGGTGAGCTACAAAGAAACGCTCGCGAAATCAGTACGAGTGCGGGGTGAATCGAATCGCCAGGTGGCTGGGCAGACGCTTGAGGCCACGGTCGCGCTCGCTGCTGAACCGACAGGCGAGCAGTCTGGCGTGACTGTCGAGCAGGGCTGGTTTCCCGAATCTGAGCAGCTTGCTGAAGTTGCCCGCATAATGACTGAATCTGTGCGAGAGAGCGCTGAAAGAGGAGGGCTGAAGGGATGTCCGCTCTGGGGCGTACGGATTGTAGTACGTGAAACGACAGTTCCTGAGCCACTCCCGACAGATGTCGCCATTCGAATTGCCGCTGCTGATGGTATTGAACAGATGCTCGAAGCTGCTGGAACAGTCCTTTTGGAGCCGGTCATGCGGATTGAGGTGAGTGTGCCAGAAGAGCATTTGGGCGATGTGATAAATGATTTGCAGCAGCGTCGAGCCATTATTACAGCGACTGAAATACGAAGCGGCATGAACGTTCTGACCGCCGAAGCTCCACTTGCCGAGATGTTCGGTTACTCAGCGGCCGTTCGGAGTGTGAGTCAGGGCAGGGCAAGCTTTACAATGGCTCCGTTGAAGTATGGACCGGCATCTGCGGAAACCGCTGAGTCATTTGTCTGACCAGATGGACCGGCGGTGCACAGAATACTCCGAAAAACAAGCCGGTGTGTTGACATCCCTACTCTGCGGTCTTACATTTCGAGGTTCCTTCACAGATGGCCCCCGGTTCCTCATTGGGCTTGGCCGAGGTGGAGTTTGCCGTTTCGACGGCTTTTTTTAGTCTCGGCGACAGTCCTGTCGACGTCACGCACTCACATTTTAGTGTGAAAAAAGGTGGCATTCACAGAGCAGTGGTCAGGACAGTGTTCAGAGAAAGTGGAATTGGAGTTTTGCCGTGGCTGCGCCGACGCAGGAAATAATTCGCATTCGTATGGAAGCGTATGACCATGCGGTACTCGACCAGAGTGCTGCAGAGATCGTTGATACGGCCAAGCGAACAAATTCAGAGGTACATGGACCAATACCACTTCCAACACGAATTGAACGGTACACGGTGCTTTCGGGCCCGCATGTTGATAAGAAGGCCCGCCAGCAGTACGAGATTCGAACGCATAAGCGGGTTGTCGATATTGTTCAGGCGACGGCCAAGACGATTGAGGCTCTTAATAAACTGAGCCTCCCGGCTGGTGTAGATATCAAGATTAAGGCCTCTTCGGCGTAACTCGTTGAGGTTGAAGGATGAGAGTGAAGCCTGCGGGTTTCAAGGGTAAAGAAAACGCAAACTAGGAGCGCAAAGTTCATGCTTGGAAGGCTTCGCGGGTAAGGGTCGAAGGGAAACGACTTCTCCCGCAGCTAAGAGGCTTCAGGTGTGACGAAAGATGTTTTGTTGGCTTTGGCTGACGAAGCATCCATTAGCGAGAAAAATATGGCTGCAGAAGATCAAAAAGACGAAACGCCTGAAAGCCAGTCGGATAGCGATGCATCTGCGGTTGCTACGGCACCTGAGCCGGCAGAAATGGGGCGAAAAGGTCTGTTGGGTCGTAAGGTTGGGATGACCCAAGTTTTTGATGAGGATGGCACAGTTGTTCCGGTAACTGTTATTGAGGCAGGCCCCTGCACAGTGCTCCTTTCCCGTTCCGCTGAGCGAGATGGCTATGATGCCATTCAGGTCGGTTACAGAGATAAGCCCCGCCGTCTAGCAAGTCGTTCTGTGCGTGGTCAGGTTGTCAAACTTGATAGTAAGCGTGCAAAGAAACGAAGTCATGCCGGGGTCGAAATGGTGGCCAAGGCCGACTGTGAGCCACAACGTTTTGTTAGAGAGTTTCGTGGCGAAACGAAGGCCCGGGTGGGCCAAAAAATAACAGTTGCAGTATTCGAAGGATGTGATGCCGTTGATGTGATCGGCGTATCAAAAGGCCGGGGAACCGCCGGTGTTATGAAGCGTCATGGCTTTAGTGGGCAGCGAGCAAGTCATGGCGTGAAGAAAGTGCATCGGCATCAGGGTGGTACTGGAATGTGTCAGTCCCCTGGTCGTCTCTTCAAGGGAAAGAAGATGGCTGGACGCTTTGGAAATGAGCGGTCCACTATGAGAAATCTTCGTCTTGTGGATATCGACAGCGATCGGAATCTTCTGGTGGTGCGAGGCGCAGTACCTGGGCCGAATGGTGGTTATGTCGTTGTTCGGCAAACCAACAAAGTGAAGCGTTCGGGTGGTGTTGGAACGCCCACTACGAAGAAGAAGGGTGCAAAATGAACCTCACTGTCTATAACGCAGCCGGAAAACAAGTTGGTAAATACGAGATCGACCCGTCAGAGTTGTCTCCCAAAATCAACAAGCAATTGTTGCACGATGCGGTTGTGATGTATCAAGCTAATCTGCGGCAAGGCACATTTCGTACAAAGAGTCGGGGAGAGGTTTCCGGCACGACAAAAAAAATGTATCGCCAGAAGGGCACCGGAAATGCCCGTGCTGGTTCGAAAAGAAGTGGTGTTCGTCGCGGTGGTGGGCATATATTCGCAAAACGCCCACGAGATTTTAGTTGGAGGATGCCACGAAAAGCGCTTCAGTCAGCCACTCGAATGGCGTTAGCGGCTCGTCTCGCAGATGAAGAAGTAACGCTTGTTGAGAGCCTTGATTTTGACTCTCCCAAGACGAAGTCAATGGTGGCGACGCTCAATTCGCTAGGCATGGCTGGCAAAACCGTCTTGGTTTCTTCGGATGCCCATGACGGTAACCTTTGGAAGAGCGCACGAAACATTCAGGGCGTTACTGTCTCGCCCGTTGCTGAACTAAATGCCTTGTCAATCCTCCAGCCGAGAGCGATTGTGATGACTACTGCGGCAATAGATGCGTTTCGGGAAGAGACTAAACGACTTCGTGAGAGCAGCCGAACCAGGTCAGCTCGCAAGCAAGGTGGCCGCAAGAGTGCGAAAGCTTCTGCTCGGAGTCGCGCGGCGTCTCAAGGCAAGGAAGAAGGAGAAGCGTAGCTCATGGCGGTTCCAGTCCCCCCAGCACCAAAACTGAACCCTAATCTAGCGCCCCATCAGGTCATTATTCGGCCGTTGGTGACAGAGAAGGGTATGCATCGTGCGAATCGTAACAATGCGTATGCGTTTGAAGTTGCGACAGCCGCGAGTAAGGCGGATGTTCGCCATGCAATCGAAGAGCTGTTTCAGGTGCGAGTCAGCAAGGTGGCAGTGCAGAATAGGCTTGGGAAGATGCGTCGCAGTCGGATGCGGCGAGGGAGCACGAAGCCATGGAAAAAAGCAATAGTGACTCTCAATGCAGAGGACAAAATTACGCTCTTCTAGGTTTTACTGCAACGATTTTGAGTACAGGTTGAAAAAAGAACATAGCGACGGGAAGTACTGACTTATGGGAATTCGAATTTACAAGCCGACAAGTGCCGGACGCCGCACCGCGAGTGTGTCGGACTTTGCTGAATTGACCCCGGGTGCAGACGTTCCTAAGAACTTGCGAGTACGGAAGAAAAAAACCGGTGGCCGGAATAATCAAGGGAAAATTACATCCCGTCATCGCGGTGGCGGCCATATGCAGCATTACCGTCTTATTGATTTCCGTCGCAATAAAGATGGTATTCCTGGCAAGGTTAACTCTGTTCAATACGATCCAAATCGAACATGCCGCATAGCCCTCATTCACTATGTCGATGGCGAAAAGCGATTCATCCTTTCCCCTGATGGACTTGAGGTTGGCAGTACGGTTGTGAGTGGCGCGGATGCGAGTCCTGAAGTTGGCAATTCATTGCCTTTATCGGCAATTCCTTTGAGCACCACAATTCACAACATCGAACTTCAACCTGGTCGCGGTGGTCGGCTCTGCAGGTCGGCAGGAACATCAGCCACGCTTATGGCTCGCGAAGCAGGGTGGGCTCAGATCTCCCTACCTTCCGGCGAAATCCGTCGTGTTCCGGCAGCCTGCCGTGCAACTATTGGAGCTATCGGAAACTCAGAGCATATGAATGTCCGGCTTGGAAAAGCTGGTCGAAGCCGTTGGCTCGGCAGGCGACCTCATGTCCGTGGCACAGCAATGAACCCGATTGATCATCCGCATGGTGGTGGTGAGGGTAGAACAAAAGGTGGTCGTCATCCTGTCAGCCCCTCAGGCAAAAGTGCAAAGGGAGGCGGAACGAGAAAGCCTCGGAAGCCATCAGGCGCATCAATTATCCGTCGCCGAAAGAGTAAGCGGTACGGGCAGATTCGGGTGAAGTAGAAATCAAACTTTAAGATATAGACGAAAAAGCAGCGACACGTAGGTGTGAATCAGGTAACTGGAAAGTAGATCATGGGACGCAGTTCGAAAAAAGGACCATTCGTTGATCCTCGGCTTTATGAAAAAGTCGAGAAGCAACTGTCTGGTGGTGATCGTGACCCGATCAAGACATGGTCACGTGCTTGTACGATTGTGCCCGAATTTATAGGGCTGACCTTCATGGTTCATAATGGTAAGCAGCACCTGAAGGTGTTTGTGACAGAGGACATGGTTGGTCACAAGCTTGGAGAGTTTTCACCCAGCCGTACCTTCCGGGGTCATGGCGGGAAGGGAAAGTAAACGAGGTATTCATGGCCTACACAGCAACGCACAAATACGCCCGGATCAGTGCCCGTAAGGTGCGGCATCTTGCCAGCCTTGTTCGCGGCAAGTTTGCAGACGAGGCATTGGATATCCTGCGTTTCCAGCCACACCGTGGTGCTCGCATGTTGGAGAAAGTTATTAAAAGTGCACTTGGAAATGCTGAGCATCAGCAGGCTCCTGGTGTCGATGATCTTGTCGTGGTCGATGCACGAATCGATGGTGGTCCGATGTTTAAGCGGTATCAGCCAAGAGCGCGTGGCATGGCCTACGAAATCAAGAAAAGGATGTCACATATTAAGGTTTCACTGGATACGGTCGCCGTGGCAAGTTCCGACGGCAGCCAAACCTCTGGTGAAGCAGGAACTGAGGAATAGTCACGGTCGCTGACTGGTCACTCGGAAAACACAAAAGGGAAAAGAAAATGGGTCAAAAAGTAAATCCAACTGGATTCCGCACCGGCATTACCGAGCCGTGGAAGAGCCGTTGGTATGCGCCCAAGAAAGAGTTTCGAGGCTTGCTGCTCGAAGACTTTAAAGTTCGTCGCTTCATGAAGAAAAAGTATCGTTCAGCGGCTATTGCAAAGGTCGAGATAGAGCGAACGCGGGACGAGGTGAAGGTCATTCTTCATTCTGCTCGACCTGGAGTGATTATTGGCCGAAAGGGGCAAGAGGTTGACCGTCTACAAGACGAGTTGCAAGAGCTGCTTGGTCGAAGAGTGAACCTGAAGGTCGAAGAGATCACTCGCCCTGAAATTCAGGCACAACTTGTCGCGGAAGATATTGCAGATCAGCTGGTGAAGCGGGCTGCCTTTCGAAGGACATTGAAACGAACAATTGAGAGCACAATGGATGCTGGCGCGAAAGGCGTCAAAATTCAGTTGGCAGGCAGACTGGGTGGGGCCGAAATGTCGCGACGCGAGAAAAGCATTGCGGGATCGATGCCCCTGTCAACGATACGAGCAAAGATTGATTACGGATTTTGTGAAGCACTAACAGCACAGGGACACATCGGTGTTCAGGTGTGGGTGAACCAAGGGATGTACGAGGAGAACGGCGATGCCGCTGATGCCCAAGAGGGTCAAACACCGAAAAAGCCAAAGAGGTCGTATAAGAGGTGAGGCGACTCGTGGAAACAGGGTCATCTTCGGTGAATTCGGCCTCCAAGCCGAACAACCGGGGTGGCTTCCTGCTGCCACGATTGAGGCCGGCCGAATTGCCGCCCAGCAGTATCTGCGGGGCGGTGGACGACTGTATATACGCGTGTTTCCGCATAAATCAATTACCTCCATCCCATTGGAAACCCGTATGGGTAAAGGGAAAGGCGAACCGGATTTCTGGGCTGCAGTTATTCGTCCTGGGACGGTTCTCTTTGAGATTGGTGGTGTGACAGAAGATGTTGCAAAGGTGTGCTTTGCACGGCTTGCTCACAAGATGCCGGTACGAGTGCGAATGGTAAAAAAGAGGACAATGTAGTTCAGGAGAATCCGATTTCGGTGTGTCCATAGAATCCGACGGTCTCTGTTCAGAAAAGAAATTAATCGATGACGAAGGCAACAGAATTACGAGAAATGAGTGACGAGCAGATTCGGCTTGTCTGGAAAGACGCAGCTGAATCGCTGTTTCGTCTACGGATACAGTCTCAGACGGAAAAGCTAGCTGCCCCGTCTGAAATGCGAAAACAGAGGAAACTCATTGCTCGTTGTCAGACGGTTTTAGGAGAGCGGAGTCGGGAGGCTAGTGTTTCCGGTGAAGGAACAAGTGCGGACGCTGATTCAGCCTCTAAAGTGAGTAATTAACAAATAGAAATAAGTTTGAACGAAGGCGTAAGAGTACGTCAGTGGCTTAGTCAACAAGAAACAAAAACGTAATCAGCGGAACAAGCCCGCTAGGACAAACAGGTATGCCAAAAAAAGTTGAAACCGGCACAGTAACAAGTGCTGCAGCAAGTAAAACGCGAAGGGTGGAGATTCCTCGTATTATTCGCCATCCAAAATATGGCCGAATTTTGCACAGCAGAACTGTCTGCCATGTGCATGACGAGGCGAACGAGTCGGCGCCTGGTGATCTCGTTGAGATCATGGAGTGTCCTCCGCGAAGTAAGACAAAACGTTGGGAATTGGTTCGGGTTGTCGCAAAAAGCACGGCGGTTGACTTGGCAGCATTGCGGTCTGGAGCAAGAGCTACAGAGATGCGCGAGGCATCAGTTCGTGACGAAGAAGCAAAGGCAACAGGTCAGGCCAGTGAGGCGACTGCAGGCGGTGCAGGTGATGAAGAGGGAGTCGACGGATGATTCAGATGCAGTCGCGGCTCACAGTCGCTGATAACACAGGTGCAAAAGAAGTTATGTGCTTCAAGGTTCTCGGTGGTAGCAAGAAGCGAACCGCTGGGCTTGGAGATGTAATTGTCTGTAGCGTGAAAAGCGTTATTCCTGGAAGTGATGTCAAAAAGAAGGCGGTTGTGAAAGCGGTTATTGTCCGCGTGAAGAGCCCGACTCGCCGAACTGACGGGAGTTACGTACGGTTTGATTCCAATGCCTGCGTGATTGTTGACAGTGATAAAAATCCTAGGGGTACTCGAATATTTGGTGCCGTAGCCCGTGAGTTGCGAGACCGTAATTTCATGAAAATTGTGAGTCTGGCAAGTGAGGTGATTTGATGTTGATTCGTACAGGTGACACAGTTGAAGTTCGATCGGGTAACTCTCGTGGTACGCGTGCGCGTGTCCTCTCGGTGGATTCAGCCAGCGGCAAACTTGTCGTTGAGGGAGTGAACCGGGTCTATCGCCATATAAAAAGAAGTCAGAAGAATCCTCAAGGGGGACGACTTAGCAAGGAAATGCCGATTGATGCATCGAACGTCTTGCTCGTCTGTTCTGCATGTGGGAAAGCATCGCGTCTCGGTGTTGCTCTGGCGGACGGAACAAAAAAACGAGTCTGTCGGAAGTGTCAGGGTGACCTTGGCGAGGTTGGTCGATCGAGGGCCAACTGAAGGTAGTCGAAGGTATTTTTTAGTTTTGTGAGTAGTGTGGAAATAAGGAATCAGGCAAGACGACAGATTTACGGATACGGTTGAATTAAGGGAAACGGAAATGGCAAAAAAGTCAAAATCTGCAAAAGGTTCAGAAAGTGAATCTGCCTCGGGAACACCGAGGCTGCAGGAGATCTACAACAATACGGTCCGTCCAGCACTTGCAAGCGAGCTGTCCAAAAAGAATCCTCACGCGATTCCACAGATCGAGAAGATTGTGATCAATATGGGCGTCGGGACGGCAGTTACAGAGAAAAAGCATCTTGAAGAAGCGATGTCAGCACTTGGTCAGATCGCGGGTCAAAAGCCTGTGGCGACGCTCTCACGAAAAGCCGTGTCCGGTTTTAAATTGCGAGAGGATCTGCCAATTGGATGTAAAGTCACGCTGAGGGGCCGCAGAATGTACGAGTTTCTCGATCGTCTTATCTCGATGGCACTTCCGCGAGTAAGGGACTTTCGTGGCTTGTCGGCAACCGCGTTTGACGGTTGCGGTAACTATAGCCTTGGCTTATCAGAGCAAATGGTTTTTCCGGAAATCAATCCTGACAAGTTCACTCGCCCGCAGGGTATGAATATTACCTTGGTGACAACAGCTCATTGTGATGATGATGCCAGAGTCCTGTTGCGAGCGATGGGACTTCCCATGAAGAAAACTGAGGAGGAAGGAGGGACTGCGGCGTAGCAGTTCTGCAAATAACCTAATGCCGTCAATATTTAGTAGTGACGGTTGGTAAAGATTATGGCAAGTAAATCCAAAATTGCCGCTGCAAAGCGGCCACCAAAATTTTCGACCCGAACTATTCGTCGATGCATGCTGTGTGGCAGGCCTCGAGCGGTATACCGCAAGTTTGGAACCTGTCGCATTTGTTTCCGGAAGTTGGCTGATCAAGGCAACATTCCGGGTGTTCGTAAGGCCAGTTGGTAGGAACGAAATCATATGATGACCGACCCGATAGCCGACATGCTCACTCGTATCCGAAACGCTGTTCGTGTTGAACGGCCAACGGTAGACGTGCCCTTTTCGAAGGTGAAGCGTGGCCTGGCAGATGTATTGAAAAAAGAAGGATTCATTTGGGATTGGCGCGAAGTCGAGTCCACGCCGGCTCCGGTGCTCCAGCTTGAATTGAAATATGGTCCGAATGGTGAGCGGTTAATCCGTCATATCAAAAGGATTAGTACGCCGGGCAGACGCGTCTACAGCAGGTCGGCCCGTCTACGTCCTATCCTTGGCGGGCTTGGTATATCAATTCTCTCCACCTCAAGTGGTGTCGTGAGTGATAGAGAGGCTCGGCAGCGAAAACTTGGTGGTGAAGTTTTGTGTGAACTGTGGTGAGTTTTGAGAAAGAAATTGTAAGTTCGGTATCGATGCACTCAGTCCGATGGTTGTCGCTGAGTCGAGAGAAAGGTTTCCAGCATGTCACGAATAGGTAAATCGCCTGTTGCCATCCCCCAAGGTGTCAATGTGAAGGTCGACAGCCGTTTAGTATCGGTTGAAGGTCCACTCGGCAAGCTGGAGCATGAGCACCACCCGGCGGTACGTGTAGATGTAGACGACTCTGCAGCAATTATTCGTGTTTCGAGGGATGACGACGCGAGGCTGTCGAGGTCTCTTCATGGACTGACTCGAGCGCTCGTCAATAACATGGTTGAGGGTGTCACCAAAGGTTATGAAAAACGGCTAGAGATTGTTGGAGTGGGCTATCTTGCAATTCTACAAAAAGATGTACTGCAGTTGCGGGTTGGTTTTGCGAACGAACTTCACGTTCCAGTCCCAAAGGGTTTAAATGTAACCTGCCCTGATCAGACTCATATCAATATTAAAGGTATCGACAAACAATTGGTCGGACAGTTTGCTGCAGAGGTTCGTTCGCTTCGGAAGCCGGAGCCCTACAAGGGTAAAGGAATTCGTTACGAAAATGAACAAGTGCGTCGCAAGGCAGGTAAGGCAGTCACGAAATAACACAAGGTGCCCAAAGTGGCTGATAGGGTGCTAACGAGGAGAATCTGAAATGGATCATGCGAAATCAATACTGCGACAACGAACACGTCGCCGCCAGCGCGTTCGCAAACCGCTTCGAGGTACATCGGAACGGCCACGGTTATCTGTGCGCCGTAGCCATAAACACATTTATGCACAAGTAATTGATGACGCATCTGGCAAAACGGTCGTTGCAGCAGCTACAGTTGAGCCGCAAATCAAGTCAGATGTAGATTTTGGTGGTAATCGCAGCGCTGCTGTTGCCATCGGCAAGGCTGTTGCTGAACGGGCGAAAGCAGCAGGGGTATCACGAGTCTGTTTTGATCGTGGTTCGTGTCGGTATCACGGCCGTGTTGCAGCGTTGGCTGAAGCAGCACGTGAAGCAGGGTTAGAATTCTAAGCGAAAAATTTTCAGGAGATTTAGCGTGGCAGCAAACACATCAGGTGGACGAGAATCCCGAGCAGGTGGCGAATTCACTGAAAGAGTGGTGAAGGTTCGTCGATGTGCGACTGTTGTCAAAGGGGGGCGGCGTTTTAGCTTTGCGGGCCTCGTTGTTGTTGGGAATGGAAAGGGTAAAGTTGGCTGTGGGTATGGAAAGGCAAACGAAGTGCCTCCTGCAGTTGAAAAGGGCATTAAGGATGGCATGAAGAACCTCGTTGAGGTTCCTCTGGTGTCTGGAACGATCCCACACCGTGTTGAAGGATGGAGCGGGACATCAAAAATCATTCTGCTGCCTGCCAGCCCTGGTACAGGAATTATTGCTGGTGCTGCAGTGCGAGCTGTCTGTGAATCAGCTGGCATTAAAGATGTACTAACAAAATCCCACGGTTCGGTGAATCCATTAAACCTAGTGAAAGCCACAATTAACGGTCTGAAGCAATTGCGAACACTAGAAGATGTAGAGCGCCTTCGAGGAGTTGCTCTCTCAGAAAATTCATAAGACAAATGTGACACACGTTCACTTAGAAAAGAATTGATTAAGCAGGTATCTCCATGAGACTCAATGACATTAATAAAAGTGTTCATAAAAACCGTAAACGTTCGCGAATAGGTCGCGGGCCCGGATCCGGCCACGGTAAGACATCGGGCCGAGGCCATAAAGGTCAGGGGCAGTTGGCTGGCTGGAGCGCTCCTTCAATTTTTGAGGGTGGACGAAGTCCAATTATCCGACGGGTTCCGAAACGGGGCTTTAACAACCGTCATGGCAGAATAGTTAAGAGTATCAACGTGTCCGATCTTGAGACGGCATTTGAGTCAGGCGCAAATGTAACGCCTGAACTACTCCGTACGTCAGGTGTTGCAAAAGGCATTTGGCACGAATTGAAGATTCTAGGTGACGGGAAAATTTCAAAGTCATTGTCGGTTTCAGCACACCGGTTCAGTAAGCAGGCACGTGAGAAAATCTTGGCGGCTGGAGGAAGCGTAAGTGAGGTGCCCGGCCCAGCGGCTCTCGTGAAGGGGCAAAAGAAGGTTCGGGACGCCAAACAATCAGCATCGCCACAGGCGAGTGTTTCAGAGTAAATTAAGGGTTTGACTGCAGTGCCTATCGAGATTTGATTTCCTCAGATGCTTTTTTGGATTGCGAAAGCCAGTTACTAATTTTTCAACGAATTCGAAATGCTGAAGGAACAGCCAAGGTTTTTCGGAACAAAGACAGGGAGTCGCTGACGTGTTCGAGAAGATAAGAATCATTTTTACGATTCCAGAGTTACGTCAGAAAATCTTACTGACTCTTGGCCTGCTTGCGATTTATCGTGTCGGGTGGCAGGTCCCTTTGCCAATTGTTGATCCAGCCGCGATGCGAGCCTTTGCGGAGGAGTCGGGTGGTATCAGTGATCTCCTCAAGACAGTTGCAGTTTTTTCAGCAAGCCAACTTTCCCAGGCCACAATTTTCGGGCTAGGGATAATGCCATATATTTCTGCATCAATTATTTTTCAGTTATTAGGTACAGTTTGGCCGCCTCTGGAAAAACTTCAAAAGGAAGGCGAGTCGGGACGGAAAAAAATCAATGAGTACACACGGTATGCGACTGTTGGCATTTGTCTTCTGCAGAGTTGGGCATATGTTGCATTTCTTTCGAATACTCGAATTGGTGAAGCATCTCTTATCCAGTCGAGTTTTCTCGTCGATGGGAGTTTGCCATTTTCGTGGCAACTGGTTGCAGTGCTGACAATGACAGCAGGGACGGTTTTCCTCATGTGGCTGGGTGAGCAAATAGATGAATTTGGTATTGGGAATGGAATAAGTTTGTTGATTATGGCAGGCATTCTCGCCGCTATGCCAAGTGCACTCGTGTCACTCGCGGGAGACACAAGTTGGGAGCTTGGTGGAGGCGGTGGGAAAATGGGTATTGAGACAATTCTTGTTTTGGCCGCCCTTTTTGTTGGCGTTGTCGCCGGCGTAGTCTTTATGACTCAGGGGCAACGACGAATTCCAACTCAGAGTGCGAAACATGTGCGAGGGAGAAGAGTTTACGGAGGCACTCGTCAATATCTTCCGCTTCGTGTGAACCAAGCAGGTGTTATGCCGATTATCTTTGCAAGTTCATTGTTGCTATTTCCACAGATGTTTTTTCAGTATTTGAGCAGCGCTTACCCAGGGAACACGGTGCTGGCGGCACTTCACGATTCATTTACGAGAGGACAGTCATATCTTTACAATATTTGCTACATCGCGCTCATCTACTTCTTTTGTTATTTTTGGACAGCAATCACATTTAACCCCAAAGAGATGGCTGACAATCTAAAGAACTTCGGCTCATTTATTCCTGGCTACCGACCAGGTAAGAGAACTGCCGACTATCTTGAGCGGGTCATGGAGCGAATTACATACGTTGGAGCAGGGTTTCTTGCTCTCGTTGCAGTCATTCCGACAATTGTGAGTGGAGCACTTGGCATCCCTGCTCAGATCGCTAGTTTTTATGGGGGTACCGGTTTGCTTATTGCAGTGAGCGTTGCGTTCGATCTTGTTCAAAAAATTGATAGTCATCTTGTGATGCGCAACTACAGTGGTTTGCTGGAGAAGTCATAACGTGATCTGTCACAACCATGTGTATCTTGGTTGCTTCCTTTTGCCGTTTGAGCCTCTTACGTCGGCTTCATAACCCTCTAGTTTCATTCCATGGTCATGTAGTCCTATGCGGATAATCCTGATTGGACCACCGGGGGCAGGGAAGGGGACGCAATGTGAGAGACTCGTCAACTTTCTTCGAGTGCCACACCTCTCGACAGGCGAAATGTTACGGGCCGCCATTGCACAGGGAACAGCTGAAGGAAAAGAGGCTTCTTTCTATATGCAGGCGGGCCAGTTGGTCCCGGATCAGCTTGTACTTGGATTAGTAACACGCCGACTGAAGGACCAGGATTGCCGAGGAGGCTGCCTTCTTGACGGGTTCCCAAGAACAATTAATCAGGCAGAAATGCTTGATGATCTTCTCGAGCGGCAAGCAATGAGCGTTGACGGTGTGATCGAACTGTCCGTTCCTCAAGAAGAACTTGTTCGTCGTATGCTGGCACGAAAACGCGAAGATGATAGCCCAGAAGTGTTCGCTCGTCGAATCGAAAGTTTTGAAAAGCAGACAGCCCCTTTACTTCAATATTATAAATTACAAGAGAAATTAAGAAGTGTGAATGGGCTGGGTTCTGCTGATGATATCTTTGATCGGGTTCGGCAGGCAATCCGTGCATTTCGCCGAGCAAAACGCTAGAACATTTGGAAAGAACATGCGGTGAATTGAAGCATTTCGGATGTGCTCTGTATTGTTGAGAAGAGGCTGTGGCAGGATTGGTCCCTGCCTCCTCGGTAGTCTTGGTGAAGAGGAAGAACTGACGTGCTGAAGTTAAAATCGAGTCGAGAGATAGAGGCCATGCGAAAGGCTGGCCTTGTTGTTTGGGAAGCTCATCAAATTGCGAAACGTCTGGTTCGTCCGGGAGTAACAACTGGTGAAATTGATCAGGCAGTTGAGAAGTTCTTTGAGGAACAAAATGTAGTACCACTCTTTAAGGGTGTCCCGGGGCGAGTGCCTTTTCCTGCCGTATGCTGCATATCGGTAAATGATGAAGTCGTGCACGGAATTCCTGGTTCTCGGAAGTTGGTGGAAGGCGATATCATCAGCATCGATACTGGCTGCAAACTGAAGGGCTGGTGTGGTGATTCCGCTTTTACACATGCCGTTGGCCAGGTAGATGACGAAGTTCAGAAACTCTTGGACTGTACGTCGGGTGTTCTGCAGCTAGCGATCAAACTTATGGGCTCACGAAATCGTTGGGGTGATGTTGCATCAGAAATGGCGACCTTTGTTCGAGATTATGGGTTTGCCGTTGTTGAGAATTTTGTCGGTCATGGCATAGGCAAGAACATGCATGAGGATCCTCAGGTACCAAATTTCTGCTCTCCGTCGTTTCGTCGTAAGCATGATTTTGAACTGGAACCAGGGCTTGTTGTCGCGGTGGAACCCATGGTGAACATGGGGACCAAAAAAGTACGACCGTTACCAGATTTCTGGACCCAATCAACGGCTGATGGGAAGTACAGTGCTCATTTTGAGCACACAATAGCAATGACAGAGGATGGCCCGTGGGCTCTCACCGCGGCCCCTCAATCTGGAGAAGAAGAAGAAACGACTGGTGTCGCGACGACGACTCAGGGGTAAGCGGTTCATGCTCAACTCCCCTTATGGCTGCTTGGAATTCGCTCGATAGCCGGAAATTCGTGGGCCTACTTGTGAACCACCGTTTGCCGTGGCTATACTCCGAGGCTTCGATTTGTTCAGATCAACTGTCTTACTCATGCTGTGAGGTATGGCGCTCTTGCGTCATGATTTCAATGAAAGTGCGTGCCAGCGTCAAACGGATTTGCGATAAATGCAAGATTGTCCGCCGTCGCGGTGTGGTCTTCGTGTTATGCGATAATCCTCGGCATAAACAACGACAAGGCTAGTAGAACGGTTGAGAAAGTGCCGTTATCCGGCGAATCGAGTGATTGAGTCAAAGCAGGTAGTGCTGGAGGCTCGGCGGTTGACCAAAATCAATCGCCACATTCCAACTACTGATTTAATTCAAGGTGTATCACAAATAGATTTGGTTCGTTCCTGAAAGCTTACCTATGCCACGTTTGCTCGGTGTTGACATACCTTCCGACAAAAAGACTGTCTATTCACTTCAGTACCTTTATGGCGTTGGACCTCGCGTTGCAAGAGAACTTTGCCGCAAGGCTGGCGTGAGTCCTGAAGCTCAGGCAAGGGAACTTCATGAGGACGAGTTAGCGCGTATGGCTTCGCTACTCGACAAGGATTATGTCGTCGAGGGGCAGTTGCGGAGACAAGTAGCTCAAGGAGTTTCTCGCTTGAAAGACATTGGCTGCTATCGTGGGATTCGCCATCGACGTGGCCTACCAGTTCGTGGGCAGCGTACTCGAACAAACGCAAGGACTCGTAAGGGCCCGAAGAAGACGGTTGCTGGCAAGAAGGGTGTGAAGGATCTTAAATAATCGAAGACGCCTTCGATAGGAATATAAAACAGGAACAATTCACGGCCGATTGATACAAAACAACGGAATTTGACAGGAAGGGAAGTGGTAAGCCCGATCAAGCGAATCAGGGTGACTGAATAATGGCGAAGACAGCGAAAACAAAAAAGAAGAGTGTGTCATCTGGGATTGCGTTTATTGACGCAACTTTTAACAACACAACGGTTACGATCACAGACCAGCGCGGCGATACGCTTTGTTGGGCAAGTGGTGGAACGTGTGGTTTTAAAGGAAGCCGTAAAGGCACCCCGTTTGCGGGACAAATGGCCGCTCAGCAGGCGGCTGAAAAAGCATCAAAGTTTGGTGTGAAGGATCTCGAAGTCCGCGTGAAAGGTCCAGGAAGTGGTCGCGAAAGTGCCATTACGGCTCTTCAGGCGGTTGGCATGAATGTGAAGAGTATTGAAGACATTACTCCGCTACCCCACAACGGGTGTCGCCCACCAAAGAAACGGCGTGTTTAAACGTGAAGTCGACGTTGATGCTGCAGCCATCGTCAACAGTTGAGTTCCTGAGAGTGTAATTGAGAACAGAAGGTACTAAGGAGAACCATATGCATATCCGCTGGCGAGGCCTCGAACTACCAGGGTCCGTTGTCGCCGATACCGCGACGCTGACGAATACTTATGGCAAGTTTACAGCCGAACCTTTTGAAAGAGGTTTTGGGACGACTGTTGGAAATAGTCTTCGACGTATTCTGCTATCAAGCCTTGAGGGTAGTGCTGTAACCCAGATTAAACTTGGGGGAGCGCAGCATGAATTTACGACCATAAAAGGTGTTCAGGAGGATGTAACAGATATTGTCCTCGCTGTGAAAAGTATGGTTGTGAAGAATCATAGTGATTCAACACGGGTTGTTCATGTTGAAAAAAGTTTGAAGGGCCCAATCACGGCTGCTGACGTTCAGACAGATGAGTCTGTGGAAGTCGTAAACAAGGATCTTGTACTCGCAACTCTTACCGACGATGTTCCATTCGAACTGGAGATGGTGATCGAAAATGGTCGTGGGTATGTGCCAAGTAGTGAACACAGTCCGGACGGGCATGAGATTGGTATTATCCCTGTCGACGCAGTGTTCAGCCCAGTGACTCGTGTGCGATACGAGGTTGAGGAAACGCGTGTTGGCCAAAAAACAAACTATGACAAGTTAACGCTTGAAGTTTGGACCGATGGCACAATTACTCCGGAAATGGCAATTGTTGAAGCGGCAAAGATTCTTCGCAAGCATCTTAATCCGTTTGTTGGGTACACCTCTCCGGGGGCATCAATACATGCGGCTTCGGGTGACAGTGCATCATCAAGTGAAGGTGTTCTTGATCTCGAAAAGCTCGAGGCTCCCCTTGAGAGTCGCCTTGGAATGTTGGTTTCTCAGTTAAATCTTTCACACCGTGCTGAGAATAGTTTGATTCGGAATGACATTACGACCCTCGGTCAGTTGGTTGTGAAGACTCGCGAAGAAGTCGCAAATTTGCAGAGTGCCGGCGAGACGACGCTGCAGGAAATTGAAGAGAAGCTCAAGGAGCTTGGAGTATCGTTTGGTATGGAGTCAGCAGGAATGCATTCCTGAATTTCGGCAAGGCATATTCTAGAGATCGAAAAAAGAAAAGGTTGAACAATGCGTCATCGTCGCAAGGGCAGGGTGCTCGGTAGAAGTCCTTCTCACCAGCGAGCTATGCTTCGAAATCTTGCTTCATCTCTCGTTCTTACGGAACGGGAGTTTGAGCCAGGAGAAACAGGTGCTCCGAAAGTAGCCGGACGAATCGTGACAACTGTCGCGAAGGCGAAGGAAGTTCGTCCGTTGGTCGAACGATGCATTACGATAGCGAAGCGAGGGTTGCTAGCGGAACAAGCGGCTGAGGCATTTGCAGCGTCTGCAGACCGAGATACAGCAGAATGGAAAAAGTGGCGGCAGAGTGAGCAGTGGCAAAAGTGGGCTCAGGCTATGTCGCCTGCAGTCACTGCTCGACGTCGGGTGCTGAGGCTTCTCGGTGATAAGCAAGCAACTCGGATTCTCTTTAGCGAGGTGGCACCTCGGTTTGCAAGTCGTCCGGGTGGGTATACTCGTATTCTCAGGCTGGCGATGCCCCGTCTCGGTGATGCAGGCCCCCGGGCAATCCTTGAGTTTGTAGGCGAATCTGTCTCTGCTGTACCAGTTGCCCCTGAACTCGAATCAGCCAACTCATAACCGATTTTCTCTTGGTAAAGACAGAGACTCAAGTGTGTTCACCACTTCTATAGGTGACATGTAGGCTTGACTCTTGTGTGCTGAGGGGAAAATATACAATCATTCTACTACGCGATTGTGTAAACTGACCGCGAGGGTGCCGAATGATGATACGGGAATACCCAAGAAAATATGGTGGCTTCATCAGTCGAGTTGTGGTGAGGCTTTCTTTGGTCTCAATGGTGCTCTTCGCATTTGTGTACCACACCGTGCCTCTTTATGCCGACAATTTATCGGCGGTTCCCCAGATCGCATTTATCGATAGCCAGATTGAAGCGGCTTGGGCTGACGCGAATATTAAGCCAGCGGAGCAAGCTGCTGATCTCGAATGGTGCCGACGTGTCTATCTGGACCTCATTGGGAGAATTCCAACTGTTGATGAGGTGTTGCAGTACAAAAATGATAGCAGTCACAACAGGCAATCAGTTCTCGTTGATCGTCTTCTCGGTGAAGAATACACACGGGAGTATGCAAAGCATTGGGCAAACGTATGGACAACAATACTCATTGGCCGAGATGCAGACAATCAGATGATAGATCGAGACGGTATGCGGAAATATTTGCAGGCCGCGTGGGAAAAAAATATCCCTTACGATCAATTTGTTGAGGAATTGCTCACCGCAACAGGAGATAATGCTTCGAGGGAAGACGCCATGCTGTTTAATGGAGCTACAAACTTCCTGAGTGGAAAGCTCGCTGATGGAGGTTTGCAGGCAACGGCGAAAACTGCACAAATTTTCTTGGGGCTGCAGGTTCAATGCACGCAGTGCCATAATCATCCGTTTAATAGCGGAGTAAAACAGAATCAGTTTTGGGAGTTGAATGCGTTTTTCAGGCAGACACGAGCTTTGCGGCGGTTTGACGGCGGACGTCGTGTTGCATGGATCGAACTTGTTGATGAAGACTTTCCGGGTCAGGGAGGTGATCCCGATGAAGCAGAGATTTTCTATGAACTGAGGAACGGTTTAGTTAAAGTTGCGTATCCGGTTTTTGTTGATGGAACTGAGATCTCACGAAGTGGGCTGTTACCCGGTCTACTCGAAGATGGAACGAAGTATGGCGTGAATCGTCGCAGGGAGTTGGCTTCTTTGATTCGGTCACATCCATTGTTCCCCAAGGCTGTTGTGAATCGTGTCTGGGCCTATTTTCTCGGCTATGGATTTAACACACCAATAGATGATTTTGGTGCCCATAATCCACCAACCCATCCAGCGTTATTCGAGGGACTAGCTCAACGTTTCGCTGAATATAGTTATGACCTGAAGTCACTGATGCGTTGGGTTGTCTTGTCAAAACCATATGGCCTCAGCAGTCGCATGAAGGCAGGAAGTGCGGCGGATGCGCCGGACTCTGGTGAGCAGCCGCACTTCAGTCGTTTTTATGTCAGGCAAATGCAACCAGAGCAGCTCTATGATTCTTTGCTTGTGGCTACTAAAGCAGACCGTAGCGAGGCTGCAGGTCGTCAAGATCGCTGGTTGTCACAGTTTGTAATTGCGTTTGGTACAGATGAGGGCGATTCGAGCACGACATTTAACGGAACAATTCCTCAGATACTGATGTTGTTCAATGGTGATCTGATTCGGGCAGCTACGTCACTTGACCAAGATGGATTTCTTGACCAGGTAGTGGTGGCAAATCGAACAAATCGAGACAAGATAAATGCCCTTTATCTTGCAGCTCTTGCAAGATGGCCGTCGTCAAGCGAACTGCGGTATGCAAATCACTTGCTCCTTGCTCGCAAGGGACAGGTCAAAGAAGCGTTGCAAGACGTATGGTGGGCCCTGCTGAACTCGAATGAGTTTATTCTGAATCACTAGCGAGGACGTTTTTACATGGATACAAAAAGTTATCAGTCTGTGCCATGTGCGAAGAGAAGCCGTAGGAATTTTCTTTCACATCTTGGCGGATTGGCAGCGCTATCGACTCCCTTTGCGTCATTTACCAATTCGTTGCTTGCCAATGCCAAGGAGCTCAAAAAACAGCATAAGTCTGCGATTCTCCTGTGGATGGGCGGAGGTCCAAGCACAATGGATATCTGGGATCTCAAACCGGGTCAAGCAACCGGTGGACCATTTCAGCAGATTTCAACATCCGTTGACGGCATAGCGATCAGTGAACATATGCCAATGACCGCCAAGCAAATGCACCATCTCGCAATCGTTCGTTCAATGAGTACGCGTGAGGCGGATCATCAAAGAGGGCGTTACTACATGCATACCGGGTTTGTCCCAAATCCGAATGTAGAGCATCCGGGGTACGGGTCACTGATTGCTCACGAATTAGCGACGGCAGTTCCATCACTCGAAATCCCACCCTTCGTTTCAGTTGGTGGCGGTAGTGTTGGCCCTGGCTTTCTCGGTACATCGTGGGCGCCATTTGTTGTCAGCCCACAAGGAAATGTGAAGAACCTCGAGTCACCAGTGTCTGAAGAGCGGCTTCTAAGTAGGCTTCAGATGCTTGCGGCCATTGAGGATCGATTTATTCAGGAAAGGAGAGGCCAGCTACCAAAAGACCACCGGGAAATTGTCGGCAAGTCGGTCCAACTCATGTCAAGCAGCCAGCTTGCGGCATTCAAAGTATCAGAAGAGCCAGCATCTGTGCGGGAGAGATACGGAGAGACAGATTTTGGGCGGGGTTGCTTGATGGCCCGGCGTTTGGTGGAAGTTGGCGTTCCTTTCGTTGAAGTGAATCTTGGTGGTTGGGATAATCACAGCAACATTTTTGGGACATTGGCTGATCAAAGATTGCCAAATCTTGATAGAGCCATGAGTGCATTAATCGCTGACCTTGCTGATCGGGGTATTTTGGATACGACGGCTGTGATTTGGATGGGCGAATTCGGAAGAACGCCAACAATTAATGGAAATGGTGGCCGTGATCATTGGGCCCGAAGTTGGAGTGCTGTTGTTGGTGGGGCAGGCTTTAATCGCGGTGTGGTAGTTGGGGAAACAAGTGCTGACGGGCGGGAAGTTGCCAGTGAACCGTATTCATCTCAGGACTTGATGACGAGCGTTCTAAAATCACTCGACATTCCGCTTGAGACAACATTTCGTGCAAAAAACGGCCGGCCGATGAAAATTGCAAATGGCGGCCAGGTTATTCCAGGTCTCTTCAGCTAAAAAAGTGCAAAACTTCCCGAAATGAGACCACGAAGTGGCTCAAGATCCAAGGCAGGCTAGACTTGTCGCGCCGGACTTGTTTTTCTGGAACTCTGTGAGGAAGCTATGGCTGTTGATCTCGAGCGTGAGAATTGGTCTGTTGCCGACTCTACAGATCTCTACGAGGTTGCACGTTGGGGTAATGGTTATTTCTCGATTGCAAATAACGGCAATCTACTAGTCCATCCAGATAGAAACCCCAAGCGACACGTTGATCTCAAAAAACTTATCGATCGACTGCAGGTGCGAGGCATTGACCTCCCAATCCTGCTGCGATTCGGGGAAATCCTCCAGCATCGGCTCCAGGAAATTCATCAAGCTTTTTCCTCTTCAATGAAAGAAAGTAGCTACCAAGGTGATTACTGCTGTATCTATCCTATTAAAGTGAATCAGCAGCGGCAGGTCGTCGAAGAGGTCTTGCGATTTGGTCGTCCCTATCAATTCGGGCTCGAGGCAGGTAGTAAGCCGGAGTTGCTTGCGGTTATCGCGTTGGCAGACAATAAGACTCCAATCATCTGTAATGGCTTTAAAGACGCAGAGTTTATAGAGATGGTCATGCTCGCACAAAAAATTGGCCGGAACATCATTCCTGTAGTGGAGAGATTCTCTGAACTTGCACAGCTCTTGGATTGTGCAGAAAGGATTGGTGTCCGACCAAATATTGGGATGCGAATGAAGTTGGCGGCTCGAGGGAGCGGTCGATGGCATGCGTCGGCTGGGTTTCGGAGCAAATTTGGGTTAAGTGTCTCTGAACTTATGAAAGGAGTCGATCTCTTGGCTGACCGTGATATGTGCGACTGTTTCCAGTTGTTACATTTTCATCAAGGTAGCCAGATAACAAATATTCGGCATATTAAAGCAGCGTTGAATGAATCAGCCCGCGTATATGTAGAACTTGTAAAACGCGGTGCAGGCTTAAAGTTTCTCGACGTCGGTGGCGGCTTAGGCGTTGATTACGATGGGTCACAAACAAATTTTGAGTCGAGTGTAAACTACAGTCTTCAAGAGTACGCGAACGATGTTGTCTCTCATGTTCAGAATGTTTGTGATGATGCAGGTGTTGAGCATCCAACGATAATGTCGGAAAGTGGTCGGGCCGTGGTTGCGTACCATAGCATGTTGGTATTTAGCGTTCTGGGTGTTTCAGAACAAGTGAGCCATGAACACATTGGTCAGTTGTCGCCGAATGTAGAGCAGCCTGTTCAAGACCTTCTTGAAACCTTTGAAGGTCTTCATGTCAGGAATTTACTTGAGTCGTACCATGATGCTCAGCAGTCGCTTGATACTGCAATGAATTTGTTCGCGAGCGGCTATCTGCCACTAGATCAGCGAGCAATCGTGGAACAGGTGTACTGGTCGATTTGTCAGAGGATTAACAAGCTTGCGAAACAACTCGAATATATTCCAGAAGAAATCGAGGCAATCTCACCGAGTCTTTGCGATACGTACTTCTGTAATTTTTCATTATTCCAGTCGATCCCGGACTCGTGGGCAATAAAGCAGCTTTTCCCACTGATGCCAATTCATCGGTTGCATGAGCGCCCCGACTGCTCGGCAGTGCTTGGAGACGTGACGTGTGATTCGGATGGCAAGATTGAGCAGTTCATTGATCGTCGCGATGTGAAACGGTCTCTTCCTTTGCACTCGCTCAGGAGTGAGCCATATTATCTTGGTGCATTTCTTGTCGGTGCATACCAAGAGATTCTTGGCGACCTCCATAATCTCTTTGGGGATACCCACGCTGTTCATATTAGCTCAGACGAACACGGAAGAGTCGTCGTGGATACAGTTGTGAAAGGAGACACCGTTAGCCAAGTGCTGCAGTACGTCGAGTTCAATCCTGAAGAACTGGCAAAAAACCTTCGGTATTCGATTGAAGAGGCTGTTCGCGATGGTTTGATAAGTGATGGGCAGGCAGGTCGTTTTATTCGTTTTTATGAAGATGGCCTAGGTGGCTATACCTATCTTGAGGAGTCGACTGTGCCAGAGAGCAGTTGAGTAAAACGTGCAACTCATTCGTCTTGGGGCAACCGCCCTGAATCAAACACCATTGGACTGGGAAGGCAATCTGAGCCGGATTGTATCAGCGTGCGATGAGGCTCGTCGTCGACAAATTTCGATTCTCTGTTGTCCAGAACTTTGTATCAGCGGATATGGTTGCGAAGATGCGTTTCATTCGTCGGGCGTCCTTTCAACGGCTATGGACATATTGCTCGAACTTGAGCCGGTCAGCCGAGGGCTTGTTTTGGCGGTTGGTTTGCCAGTTCGGTGGGCCAGTGGTGTCTACGATGGGGTTGCTTTACTCGTCGATGGTGACCTGCTCGGCATTTCTGCAAAGCAGCACTTGGCGGGTGATGGTCTTCATTATGAGCCTCGTTGGTTTCGTCGCTGGCCATCGGGACGTCAGGATGTAGTCGCGGTGTCTAAACGTCAATTGCCTTTTGGTGATCTGCGATTTAATTGTGGTGGAGTTCGGATCGGTTTTGAGATATGCGAAGATGCATGGGTTGCAGATCGGCCAGGTGCGCGACTTGCTGCCCATGGAGTTGATGTAATTTTGAATCCATCTGCCAGTCATTTTGCTTTTGGGAAGGATGAGATTCGTAGACGATTTGTTTTGGAAGGAGCTCGTGCTTTCACTTCTGCGTACGTGCTGGCAAATCATCTCGGGAATGAGTCCGGGCGAATTGTCTACGACGGCAGTACGCTAATTGCTGGCCCCTCTGGTCTTGTGGCTCGTGGCAGGCGGTTTTCCTTTGCAGATGTTTCTGTTGTTGA